>Ga0207421_10000551_pt1 | contig 48421 bp, 48 predicted proteins | sample SodLakKL_010_SED_4_FD_187542 | JGI IMG/M metagenome (GOLD analysis project Ga0207421, IMG submission 187542) | Alkaline sediment microbial communities from Lake Tanatar, Kulunda Steppe, Russia - 8KL_010_SED (SPAdes) (version 2) | ecosystem: Environmental > Aquatic > Non-marine Saline and...
TTTTTATGGGTTACTTTTTATGGGTTACTTTTTATGGCTATCTTTTTGTCTTTAATATGCTATTATAAAGATAATATGCTTTGAAAAAAGGAGGCCTACCATGAAATCCCGAACCATTGGATACACCGCTGTAATGATCTCCGGTATGATTTTCGGATCCATGCCCCTGCTTGCAAAATTTATTTTTTCCCAGGGAGGCAACTCCGTTAATCTGGTGTTCTGGCGCTTCTTTTTTGCCCTGCCTGTGCTGTTTTACTTAATTCACCGAAATCCCGGGGTTGATTTTAAGATCACCAAACTGCAGAGGAAGAATTTGCTGTATGTAGGGATTTTCGGTTACGCCGCCACGGCCATGACCCTGTATATTTCCTACAATTATATTTCCACCGGGGTGGCCACCACGCTGCATTTTATTTATCCGATTTTGGTGATTCTCGGCTCTGCGGTTTTTTACCGAGACCGGCTGACCTTTATTAAGTTTTTTGCAGGCGTTCTCAGCACCCTGGGGATTTTCCTGTTATATAACGGAGAGCTGAGCGGAAGCCTCTTTGGTATTTTCATGGCGCTGTTATCCGGGGTAACCTATGCATTTTATGTGCTTTATATCGATAAAAGCGGCCTAAAAGCCCTGCACTCCCTCAAACTGACTTTCTATTTGAGTCTGATTGCCTCTGTCTCGATGTTCTTTTTCGCCCTGTTTACAGGACAGTTTACGTTGCATCTGACGCTTTCCGGCTGGGCGGTTACCGTGTTTTTATCGATTTTCGTCACCCTTGGCGCCGTCAACTTACTGAATGTAGGCATTCAGCGAATCGGCTCCCAAAGTTCGGGCATTCTAAGCACCTTAGAGCCCATTACCTCCATTATAATCGGAGTGCTGGTCTTTAACGAAATTCTAAACCTGCCGATCATCATCGGATGTGTTTTCATCCTTTCGGCAGTAATCCTGATTGTACGGTATGACCGGGAGGGGCTTCCGGTCAGAAAACCGGCGCCGGATCGGGTTACAGAACCGGTTACAATGTCGTCGACAGAGCCGACTGCAAAACCGGCATCCGAACCTGTGGGAAAACTTGAATAAAAAAATCAGACATCAGTCGGTATTGTTAACCTGTTTTATTTTTCAGGTTGACAATCTTTTTTTTGTTCATTATAATAATAACAGTTGCTACATACTTAGGATCTTAAGGGATTCTAAAAACCCGAAGAGAGGATGAAACCATTGAAAAATTTACGAGCGTTGATTTTAGTATCCCTGTTTGCGGCCATGACCTGTATTTTATCCATTTTTTTAATCCCCCTGCCCTTCACACCGGTGCCCATAACATTGCAAATTATTGGAGTAGCCCTTTCCGGCGCTATTCTAGGAGCCCGGCTGGGGTTTTACAGCCTCGCCTTATATACTTTGCTTGGGGTAATCGGTCTTCCGGTTTTTGCCGGAGGAGGCTCAGGACTCGGGGCATTGGCCGGCCCAACGGGTGGCTACATCTTCGGCTTTATGGCCGGGGCTTATGTAATCGGACTGCTTACACACTTTGGCTATCAAAAGTTTTCCAAGGGGAAAGTTTCCAAATACTTCATTCAGCTGAGCGCCATGGCTATGGGGATTCTGGTTGTTTATACCTTCGGCTCCCTTCAGTTGATGGTGGTTACGGGAATGAGTCTGCCTCAATCCGTGGCCACGGGGGCCCTGCCTTTTTTGGTTCCGGATCTTTTGAAAATATCCGCCGCCGCCTTGGTTGCGGTAGCCCTTAGAGACGGGCTGATCAAAGCCCATTTGATTTCCAGTTCCGGTGAAATATAAGATAAAAAGCTCGGAAGTATACTGAAAAAACCTCCTGATTCAGGAGGTTTTTTAGTATACTCATTTAGGATGCATTAAAGATTCTTAATCACAAAACCCAGCAGCAGGGTTTTTAGTTCCTCTTCCTTTTCAAAAATAGTTACATGGCCGCAGTCGGGAATTATCACGTACTCGGAGCCCGCAATGTGCTTTGCCATAATCTCCTGAAACCTGATGGATTTTAACAGATCATTTTCTCCGGCAACAATTAAGGTCGGAGCTTTTATCCGGTGAAGTTCATCGGTCATGTCAATATCCTTCAAAAAAGTATCGTACAAAGCGATTTGCCCTTGGAAAAACTCATCATCCATATTATTCATGGCCTGGGCTTTTCTTTTCAGTTTTTCTCTTTCCTTTTCTAAATAAGTGTTATGGTAAATCGTCGGTGCCAAGTGCCAGAAAAAACCTTCTCCGTCTTTTCTCATGGCCGCCTGCCTCCAGCCCTCCACGAATAATCGAAGGGACTCATCCATTTCACTGACGGAATTGATAAGGATAAGACTCTCCACCATTTCAGGGAAAAGTACCGCAAACTTCATTCCCACTTCGCCCCCGTAGGAGGTTCCGATAAAATGAGCCTTCTTTACCCCCAGGGCCTTTAGCAGTTCCCTGGATTCTTCGGCGTGTTCTTTAAAACTGTAGGGCCCTTCCGGTTTATCGGACAGAAGCTGACCTTTAAAATCATGCAAAATGACTTTGAAATTCAATGCTTCAAAGATCTTTACATAGCTTCTCCAGCTGCTGGTGGAAGCCATGACGCCGTTTAAAAAAACCACGGTTTTTTCCCCGTCGGGATTCCCTTTTTCTTCATAGTATAAGTTGATATCATTGATTTTCATATAGGTCATTTGCTTTCCTCCCTTAGTCTTCTACCCTTTCCAGCAGGATTCTTTCCTCGAATCCTCCCCGCTCCGCTTTTTTATCGGTTTTGACCCGTTCCAGGGTGTACATTTCCTCTCCCCTTAGCTTTGCCAGGGCTTCAATGACCTCGAGAAGATCGGCCAGTTCCTCAAAATCCCGGGTTTCCTTGAATTCCTGAATTTCTTCCTCCAGCTTTTGGATTAAGTGGTTTTCCATCTCTTCTTCGGGCAAAATTTTAGTAATCGGGGTTTTTCCCGCCTCTTTAATGATTTCCGGTATTCGGTCCCGAACCAGTTTGTTATAGCTTTTCATAATATCCCTCCTCAATTATTGGGTATAGTAAGGTATTCTATAAAAGTGAAAAAAACTCCTTCATTAAGGAAGGAGTTTTTTTGTTTTTTTGTTTTTTTTGTTAAAGATTCTTATTTAGTTGTTCTACAATCTCATCGGCGTTCATTCCGTGAACCTGCGCCGCCTCTTCGATGCTTTCCATCTGGGCTGAAGGGCAACCGACGCAACCCATTCCGAAACTGCCTAAAATGGCGATAGACTGTGGGTACATTCGAACCACGTCGCCAATATTCATATCCTTTGTAATAGTCATAGGATCCATCCTTTCCTGTTGGTTTTTATCTAATTGGTATTTTTTCATCTGAGTTCATTATAACGGGTTCCCGGAAGGAATTCTGTGAGGGAAGTCACAGTACATCAAAATATCCTCTGCTCTTAGCTCCTGTTTTTCCGTTTTAATAATATGCATATGCCCACAACCCCGAAGCTTGCATATTTCCAGGGGAAACCATCGGAATCCTCTTCCGTTATTTCCCACTCCGTAGCGGCGTCCCCCTCCAGTATCCTTCAAGATCTCTTCTTCCCAACCGTTGAAACAGCAAATCCACCACGTCGCCGTCGCTGCTCCGGGGATAATAGAAGGGATTGAAACTTCCCCAGCACTTTGTTTTTTTATATCTTTGTCTATTTTTTTATGTTTTTTAACCGTCATATTTTCTTTTCAGCTAATATGTGATATGCTACTCTAGGTGATTTTATAAGATAAAAAGGACGTGAGTTACTGTGCAGTTACTGAAAAAACTGATCCATCCCGACCTGAAAACCACAAAGGGCAGAACCTTTGAGCGAACCACAGCCCGGGGGATCATCCTAAAGGATGAAAAGATTTTGTTGATGTATACGAAATATTATAATGATTACAGCTTTCCCGGGGGCGGTGTGGATTCGAAAGAGGATTTAATTACGGGACTGAAGCGGGAGCTTAGGGAAGAAACCGGAGCCCGGGATATTGAGGTTACCCAGGCCTTCGGATACATTGATGAGTACCGGCCCCATTATAAAAAACAGTACGATCTGGTTCATATGGAGTCGTATTTTTACTTTTGCAGTACTTCCGATGATTTCCAGGAACCCCAGCTGGAGGATTACGAAAAAAACAACGGCATGCAGGCCCTTTGGATAAACATTTTTGATGCGATTGAACATAATCAACAGGTCATCAAGAATAAGGAGGCTTCCATGGGTTTTTCCATCCTCAGGGAAACCTTTGCCTTAGAGGCAATCGCGAAGAAACTTTTTCCTGAAAAAATGAACCAAGGTGCCTAAAAAAAAAGGATCCTTTATCTTATAGAAGATAAGGGATCTTTTTTGGGTAATGGTGCGGCAGATTTTAGGAGTACCGCCGCTAAATATTACTAGACTTTTTTAAAGGTGAGTATGGTTATAGTATAAGGGATTTCCTCCCCTGTCAAAACCGTCTTAAGTCTTTTTATTACTCCATCTTAAGATCCTGCTTCCCTCCGTCCCGGGGCGGAGTTTTGCTGCATTTCCGTCAAGTTTTTCCAATACCGCTTCGGCATAAACTGCTGCTGGAGTTTCGGGTTTTTCCGGTCCTTAATGGCAATGCTTTGATGGAATTCCTTCCAGAGGGATTGAAACAGAGCCTCTCTTTTATGGAGCTTCCGTTCCCCTTCCGTCTGATATTGCCTCAGCAGCCATTTACCCTCTGTACCGATTACTAAAAGGTTTCTTCCTTCGTCATGGATCATCCATTGTTCCGGTCCCAGGCGCTCTGCAAAATGGGGGGCAATCAGACTTAGAATGTTATACTTCGGCTGGATTTTCGCGTACAGACTCCCTCCCTCCAGCTCCATAAACCGGGTAAGGCCCAGCATTCGATGTTTTTCCCTCAGCACTTTTTGCACCAGACCGTGAAGGTCGGCCACCGTCTTGGAGGTCAGCAAAGAATCAATGTCCCTGCCCCGTTTAAAGCCTAATCGAATATAGCGGTATATCTGTATGCTTTTATTCTCTCCGTCGGATAAAAAGGCATAATAACAGTTTTTCAAGGCCTGGGCAGAAATGTTTTTTTCGATCCCTTGATAGACCCGGTCCCCTTTTTCCTTTTCGGTTCTGATCAATTGATAGCGGGAGACAAAGTCCTTTTCAACTTCTCCTTCCACTTGAATGTCATCGGGATTCAGTTTTTCATAATAACAGGCAAAGACTGCGGTAAGCAGCCCCTCAAAGGTGCCGTCATAGGTAAGGATCAGCATTATAATTCCCCCATTACTTTGCTTTTTGCCTCGGTTTGCAGAAGACTTTTTTCATGGAGATCGAAAATCGAGAGCTGCTGTTGATCGTCCTTCGGTTTTTGGATCAGTTGTCTTCGGATGTTTTCGGGATAGATGGATATTCCGCCGTAATACTTTCCCTTACAGATTATAAAGTATTTAGCCCGCTTTAAGACGATTCCGATCTTTTTAAGATCCCTGTAATCCAGTGCCCCCATGCGCCGGGCTTTAATAATTTTAAGTGCAGAGCGGATGCCCACGCCAGGTATTCGAAGCAGGTTTTCGTAGCTTGCTTTGTTGATTTCCATGGGAAAGAGCTCTAAATTTTCCAGGGCCCAAAAACATTTGGGGTCCAGATCCAGGTCGAAATTCGGATTCCCGGAACTGAGTAACTCCTTCGCGGTGAACCCGTAGAACCTGAGAAGCCAGTCTCCCTGGTATAGGCGGTGCTCCCGAAGCAGGGGCGGTTTCGTTTGAAGGCTGGGCAGACGGCTGTTGGCATTGGCGGGAATATATGCTGAGTAATACACCCGTTTCATGGAGAAACGGTCATAGAGCCCCTCGGACAGCTTTAAAATATTTAGATCCGACTCGGGGCTGGCTCCCACAATCATTTGGGTGGTTTGTCCCGCGGGTAAAAAGGAGGGGGCGTACCTTGAAAGCTTCTTTTCCTCCTTATGGACTTCAATATCTTCTTTAATGGCGGCCATGGGCAACAGGATATTCTCTTTTTTCTTTTGGGGGGCCAGGGTAAGAAGACTTTTTTCCGAGGGCAGTTCAATATTGATGCTCATCCGGTCCACGTAATTACCCGCAGCCTGAATCAGCTTTGCGTCGGCCCCGGGGATGCCTTTTAAGTGAATATACCCATTGAATTTTTCTTCCCTTAGGCCCTTTACCACTGCTAAGAGCTGCTCCATGGTATGATCGGGATTTTTTACGACCCCGGAACTTAGAAAAAGCCCCTCGATATAATTTCTTTTATAAAAATTCAGGGTCAGTTCAATGACTTCCCTGGGGGTGAAGGTCGCCCGTTTTACTGAATTTGAGTTTTTATTCATGCAGTAGACGCAGTCGTATACGCATTCATTGGAAAAAAGGATTTTAAGCAGGGATACGCAGCGCCCGTCTTCGGTCCAGGAATGACAAATCCCGGCTTCCGAGGCATTTCCCAGTCCTCCCGGGATGTTTTTCCGGTTGCTTCCGCTGGAAGAACAGGAAACATCATACTTCGCCGCATCGGATAATACTCTTAATTTATCTTGAAGTTCCATACCATCACCCTGATTCTTTAGTTTATAAAACAAGTATAGCACAGAACTCCTGTTTTATCAAACGCTTGTTCTTTTTCCCTCCGCTGCCAGCTCTCATCTGATCAAAAAAAAGAGGCCGGGGTGCATTGTTATTCAAAGTCCTTATACAGGTAACTGGGCTGTATGCCTTTATTGTTCTGGTATTTCCCGCTTGAATAGGGATCGTAATCCCCTTCGATGGTATGGAAGTACAGCTGGCAGATCTCGATGTGGGGATAAATTCGAATGGGCTGTATGCAAAAGATTTCCAGGGTCCAGTAACCGGAAAATCCCACATCTCCGAAGCCTGCAGTAACATGGACAAAAAGGCCCAACCTTCCGATGGAGGATCTGCCCTCCAGCATGGGGACGGCATTTAAGGTTCGGGTGTATTCTACGGTTCTTCCTAAGTACAACCGGTTAGGAGCTAAAACAAGCCCCTCTTCGGGGATTACTATTTTCTCGAACTTATTTTCTTTTTTCATATCCAACACGTCATCGGTATACATTAAAAGCTCATTGTGCAGTTTCAGATTGTAGCTGTTGGGATTCAGCTGGTTTTTTTCAAAGGGTTCAATAAATAGATCCTTTCCCATACGTTTTTGTATTTCTTTTCCTGATAAAATCATTGTACAACCTCCCGGAGTCCTTGTATTTGGTGTGTTTTTTTATAAAAAAGCACCCTTTCGGATGCTTGTAGGTATTTCTTGCAAAGGAATATTTTGGTGCTTTGTTGCGAAATTTTACCTTGAGGGAAAAACCAACACGGGGTTTTTCGATTGTCTTGCGATGGCGTCCACGGTACTTCCGATTAACAACCCTTCAATGGCCCCGGTACCCCGTGTGCTTATGGCAATAAGAGTGGCGTCCCGCTCTTCGGCTACCTCCATAATATTTCTGGAGGCGGTGCCCTCTCTTACATGACTTTCCACGGTATAGCCGAGATTAATAAACTCTTCCTCCATAATTTCCAGTCTTTCCTTCCACTCTTTTCTCTTGTTCTCCAGCTCCTGCTGACTTTCACTTTTTTCGATGGCGGAGACCAGAATAACCCCTTGGATCCCTTGAACCTCTTTAATTTTTTCGATCATATCGATGGAGGATTCGGAAAAATCCACGGGAATTAAAACCCTGGAAAACTTCTGCTCACAGTAAGGCTCTATTTTTCCCTCTTCCAGCTCTAAGTATTTTTCGATTAACAACGGAGTTTCCGTCATTCTGAGAACATCAAAGGTTGTGGTTCCCAGGAACCGGCTTTTAACATATCCTTTCCCGTGGGATCCCAATAAAACCAGGGATGCCTCTTCCTCCTCGGCTACACGGCTGATTTCCTGGCTGGGAATGCCGGAGGTGATTTTTATGCTTGATTTAAGTCCCATTCCTTCCAGCTTCTGCTGCAGCTTCTCCAGTCTTTCCTCGTTCCTTTTTTGCAAAGCGGAATCCAGTGCCGAAGGAGACAGGACATCAATCACATAAAGCACCACCACTTCTTTAAGCCCGGACTTATGCAGTTCCGGTATGCAGTTGATCAGTTTCTTTGACGGAGGCGAAAAATCCGTACACAGCAATACTTTTTCCAATAACATATTCTCACTACTCCTTTCCCTCAACCCAACGCCGACAATCTTTCAATATCTTTTGTTTATATGTTACTGTTATTCATACCCCGTTTTCCATATATTATTTTTTATTTTGTTAATCTTTCTTCACTTTTTTGTGCCCCTGAAACTCCTCTTTCAAGATCCCCATGTAATGAAAATTCCTGCAAAAAATCCCCAGGGCGCTGCCCTAAGGATTTTTGATTGGATTTATTCATCGCCCTCCCAGGTTTTAATCTGCCAGGTACCTCTACGTCTTTCATCTCCGCCGCCGAAGATGCTGGTTACAAAACCGTTTTCATCGGTTTCAAGCCCCAGGGCCTGAATACCCCCGTAAAATATACTGGAGGTATTGGTACGGACGGACCACCCTTTTTGTCGCAGTTGATTTAACACCTCATTGTCCAAGGCTTCTTCCACATAGATGGCATCGCCCTCAAAGTAAAACCGCGGTCGCATAATGGCTTCCTGCAGGTCAATAGGCTCTCCGGCGTCATCTCTGCCGAAATTAAACTGCATTACGGTTTGGAAAACATGGGTCGGAATTCGTCTGCCTCCGGGACTTCCCAATCCTAAGACCGCCCGTCCGTTTTCTTCCAGTATTAAGGGGGATACGAAGGTTCGCGGCCGTTTACCCGGCTCAAAAATATTCGGGGAGTCGGGATCATCGCTAAAGTTTCTGGACTGATTATTCATAAAAAACCCTGCCACTTCAATACCGGCTCCGAATAGCTCTCCTAAGGTATTGGTAACGGAGATCATCCGACCATTGGGATCGATTACAACAAAATGGGTGGTATGGCGGGAATCCATTCTTTCTGCAGGGGAATCAAACAGCGACTTAATTTCCTCCATACTCGGTTCAGTTCCCGGGTCCATTCGCACCTTTTTCAGTAACTCCTCCGTATATTCCGGGGAAGTTAATTGATCCTGGTCCACCTCTTCAAAACTGGGATCTCCGATGGTATCCAGTCGATCTTCATAGGTTACCCGAATAATTTCATTCATTAAGTGGATATAGTCTCCCTGGAGGGATTCGTGACCCAAAAGGTCCCCCAGAAAGTAGCCTTCCTCCAGATCCGCATCCGGATAATAGGTGCTTAAATCCAATTGACCGGCCATTTGCAGGGCCTGGATGGTTACAATGGAAGAGGTGGGATTCGCGGCGCCGTACACCCGCTGCTCTCGCCAGCGCTCATTCGCTTCATCGAAAAATCGGAATTCTCCCTTGGAGGGCTCTCCCACATTGACTTCATAGGCCAGTAAATCCTCCCGGGTCATGCCGGTTCGACTACGAATCGCATCGGCAATTTCCCCTTCGTAAAAGGCCTTGGCGCCCTCCTGTTGAACCTTTTGAAGGGAATCCGCCAGCTCCGGTTTGATCATTAATTCTCCGATTCTTATGGGATGACCGTCGGGGTATAACCTTCCTTGTATCGGTCCTTCCTTTACATACCGGGCCCCATTAATGGTTTGAATATGATACATTTCCGTTACACGAAACCCCTCTTTTGCAATCTTGATGGAGGGGGCGAGAAGTTCTTCCCAGGATAGGGTTCCATGGTCCTGATGCAGGGTTTCCATGCCCATTACCATCCCGGGCACCGCCATGCCCCGCTCCGGTCCCGACCAGGAGGAGCGGGCACTTAAGGGAGAGATCTCCCGGTAGTCATAGCTGTAAACCCCTTCCTCGGGGTCATGAAGTACCAGGGCCCCGCCGCCGCCCATGCCGGACCCGTAGGGCTCTACAACATTTAACACAAAGGAAATCGCTATGGCGGCGTCCACAGCAGTACCGCCGGCTTCCATAATTTCCATACCCACTTCCGCAGCTATGGGATGCATGGCACTTACGCCGTAAAAATCAATGGAATAATCCTTTTCTGCCTCTTGCCTTTCCCTGCGTCTTTCCAATTCCACCTGCAGGGCTTCCCGCTCTTCGGGGCTCAGGCCGTCCTCGGTTCTTAGGGTGGAGACCTGATTCCTTCGAAACTCCCGGGAAACCTCTTCCTGATTTGCAGCCTCAAGGTAGGTCCAGCTGAGCAGGGAGATAAAAACAATTCCCGACAGAATATAAGTAGCCTTTAAATATTTCCGGTAATTAATCATGGAGGAACCCTCCCTTAAGCACATTGGTTTTTTCCAGATCAATCACAAGCCTTCCGCCTTCCACTTGGTAAATCTCAGAGTCCAGATCTTTACTGAGCATCCTGAAAATCCGTCGGTCCCGGTAGGGCTTTAACAGTCCTCCGGTCTCTCTCGGGGTGGCATTTTCAATCCACAGGGGAACAAAGGATAACTTTTTCGATCCGTCTTTTAGAATGTCCAGCTGGGCAATGGTGGATTCCTTCGTGGTGGTCCACCCCTGGTCAAATACAAAATTTCCGAGACTGTACATCACCAGGGCTTCATGGTCCCGGTCCTCATTTAAGGGGTCTCTTCCCTGAACAATACTGGCGGACTGCAGTACATGGGGATGATGGCCGATTACAATATCCGCTCCGTGATCCGCCATAAACTGGGCATCCACCTGCTGGTCTTCATTGTATCGAACCTGGTACTCGTCCCCCCAGTGAATATGGACAATAACCATATCCGCTCCGCCGCCGCCCTGGGCTTCAGGGGTTTTGGCATGAATCAGACGATTTGCCAGAATATCCATATTCGGGCTGGTAAATACCCCCCCCACGTTTTCGCTGGCATCAAAGCCCCGGACGTAGGAGTCCGTAACCCCGATGATGGCCCCTCGAAAATCCTCTCCGATATCAAAGTAGGAGATTCTGGAGGAATCCATCAGACCGTCATTGGTCTGCCGGGTGGAAAGGTCCAGGCCGTGGCCGATGCCGAGAATCTCCACCCCTCGATTCTCAAAGTGTTCCAGGGTTTCATAAAGGGATAAATCCCCGTAGTCCAGGGAATGATTATTGGCCAGGGACACGGAGTCAAAATGGGCCCCTTCCAAGGCGTCAATAGCCCAGGGCAGTGCATGGAGATGGATGTCCTTATGACGCAGGGCGGCATCCTCCATTTGCTCTTCTATTTCCGGGTTCTCGGCATCCACAATGGGGGATTCCAGATTCCCCGTGACGTAATCCGATTCTTCAAAATAGGGACGGACGTACTCAAATACATAATCAATGTGGAAATTATTCATCAGGGCATGCTCTTCCACATGTCGACCCAGCATCATATCTCCCACCATACTGATGCGGTACTGCACATCCTCTCCCCGGGTGCCTTCCGGTGCACTGGAGGTAAACAGCCAGTGATGGCTTAAAAAGGGAATGGCAAGAAAGATCAGTAACACCGCTGCATGGAGGGGAGCCCTCTTTTGATGCCATTGGTGACTGACCCTTTGTTTTTCCTGTTTGGTTAAATGCTTAGACATAACAAACTCCTTTCAGCTCTTTTACAGCAACTGATATACCGTGAGAAACCCGAAAGTAACTGCGGATAATAAAAAAGTAGAGGCAAAAGTAGGCAGTACCCCTTGTTTTGCAATGGTATTGGCAATAAGTCCCGGAACAATGACACCGATCCCCCGAAGCTCCAGGACGATAAAGGGGGTGAGGGCGAGAAAATCAAACCCCAGTTTCAATAAGATTCCCACCGTGAGCATGGCTGCAAATTTTCGGCGGCCGTATAAAACCGTGATCCGTTCCAACCCCTGTGTAACAATTAAATAAGTACATAAACTGATGACTCCCACAACCAATACAAAGTACACCTGATCAAATACCAGCGCTAAATAACCGGGAACCACAAGCCCCGAGGGAACGATTCCGGTTTTTTCCGCGTATATTAATGAAAGAACTACTCCTAGAACAATAGCGATATATAAGTCAGTTCCGAACATGGGCGGTTACACTCCTTTTAGTTCTATTATCTTCTGAATATTTTTGTTTCCGGTCTTTTATCTGATAGTCCTTGATTTCCCGCGGCTTATCCCCGGCGCTAAGCTCTTCCATGCCGTGTACGATTTCCTCGCCGCCCCCGTGAATATTCCCGATCCCGTAAATCATGGTGTTCCCGGGAATTTCATTGAGATAATTTATGAGCTCTTCCGGTTTCTTGTTCTCAAAACTGATCAATTCCTCTGCGGGGATTTTTCCCTGTTCATAGGCCTCAACAATCGGACGCACGGTTTTGCCCGTAACAATCAGCTGATTTACAGCAAGGTCCGGGAGCACCTCGTTGGCAAACTGTATGGTTCGGTCCACCCGGTCATCCCGGCAGTTCATGATGATGATTTTCCGTTGAAGACTTGGGTATTCTTCCAGAATTCGATCCCAGATATTTTTCGTAGAGGTTGCATCATTGGCTGCAAAACCGTTAAAAAAGTAACTCGGCTCCGCTTTGCTGCCGAAACTCTTGACGATTAAGGCCCCGGGATCCACCGGTGCATAGACCATTCCCTTTAAGGCCGTGCTTCGGTCGATTCCCCATAGATCCGCTAAAACATAGCCGATGGCCACGTTTTCCGGAAACATCATCTGAGAGAAGCGGTCCAAATCCTTTTGTGCCACTTCATCTGGATCTGCAATCAGGACTTTGGAATTGTTCTTCTTTGCTTTATTTCGAAAAAATTCTTCATAGGGATTCGGCGACATAATCACGTATCCGTTACGGGGAATGGTTTCACTGAAGGCTTCCGCCACTTGATCCAGAGTGGGGCCCATAACATCCAAATGGTCCTCGATAATATTGGTGATTACCGTAATGTTTGACTGTACAAACCTTTTTTGAAAGGTTGACTGATACTCAGGATTTACCGCCATACACTCGGTGACCAAAGCATCCACCTTTTTTTTGGCTACTTCCTTTGCCACCCATTTCTGTTCGGAAATATTGGGTCCCTGCAGGCTTCGAATAATTTCAACTTCCTCTTTTTCGTCCCAGTAAAAAAGTCGGGGCATGGTACCGGTTGTCTTTCCTGCTACTTTATATTGACCTTCCCTTAATATGCCCATTAACAATCGAGTTACGGTGGACTTTCCCCGTATTCCGTTTACCAGAATTCGTTTCGGGATTTTTTTTATGCTTCGCTGCAATCGAAATCGCTCTATCACACCCAGAAGTATAATAAAGGCGACAAAGATGCTGATATAGGCTAATTCGTTCATTAAAGTGCCTCCTCAAAGGATTTGCTGAATTTTCATATAAAACACCTTTCAGTGTTTTACCCTCTTTATTATATCACTTTTTGCAAAATCCTAAAGTCTTTTCTGTAAAAACCCTGGTTTTCGTTGTAATATTCTGCTTTATTTATTTATACCTTAACCATACTGAAAAAAACGATCTCTCTTCAAAATAACAATGCCTTGACAAATTTCTGTTTTTCAAATATTCTACTATTGTGGCCAATGTGCACCTGTAGCTCAGCTGGATAGAGCAACGGTTTCCTAAACCGCAGGCCGGAGGTTCAAGTCCTCTCAGGTGCGCCATTAAAATATTTTCTCTATGAAAGGATCAACTATGAAACCCAACAAACACTTTTGCACCTGTGAAGATTTAAGCTGCAAACTACATCCCGGCAATCATAAAGAGGGCTGCGACCCCTGCATTCAAAAAAATCTTAAGGCGGGGGAGATTCCCAGCTGCTTTTTCAGATCTGTAGATCCGGATATTTCCCATATTAAAGAGTTCAAGGCCAAGGATTTTGTTGATCATTTTTTAAAGCATCCGAAGGACTGATGAATAATTGAGGCCGGGGGTATTATTACACAGGTCAGGGCACTATACAGGTCAGAGCTGTTATACGGCCTCCGGTTTTACCCGATCGGGTATGATGCCTCTTTTGTCGATATGTCGGAACATGAAGTAATAGTAAATGGCGGAGGTGGCATAAAGACCCCCGGCAAGATAAAAAATCAAATCGTATCCGTAATTATCAATTATAATTCCGCTGAGCCGTCCGCAAACCGTCCAGCCCAGTTGAAAAACCATTTGGTTTAAGCTGTTGGTGATGCCCTTCAGATTTTCCGGCACCTCCTCCAGCATAATGGCGGAGGTAATGGGATTGCTGGCATTCATAATGGCTTGGCGAATCAGAAATGCAAAAATCGCCAGGGAAAGAATACGGGTATCCCCGAGCACCAACATAAAGGGCACCGACAGGATCTGAAGATAAAACACGGTTTTTACCCTGCCGAAGCGGCGGCTTAAGGCCGGCCCCAGTAAAATTGCGATCACGGTACTGGCCTGTCCTAAGGACATAATAAATCCGATGGTGGATGTGGGCAGTTGAAACTGGTTTTCAAAATACAGGTTCGAGAAGGGCACGAAAAGTCCGGCGCCGAAACCTACTAAGGCATTGGCGAAAATAAACTTTAAAATGATGCTGCTGTTTTTGATGTTCTTCAGGCTCTTTAAGAGATTTTCCTTGCCCTTTTCAATCACCTTTTCCGGTTCTTTAATTTTAAACAAAGGAATTAATGCCAATAAGCTGAGCAGGGTGGACACAATTAAGGTTGTCCGCTGAGCACCGGCTACATCCATGTGTAAAATTCCCTGTAACAGGTCCGGTGTAACCCCGCCCATAATATTTCCCAGCATGGAGGAAAAAATCATCAAGGCGAAGTTTATGCTGAATACTTTCATTCGGATGGATTTCGTGGAGTTCTCAATCAGAAAAGGTGCATTGGCCACCATAAAAAAGGAGTTCAGCCCCCCCAGTAAAAAGCTCAGAAGTACTAAGGTATTGCTGCTGAGGATCACGGCTCGAAGAATTTGTAATATATCGGCGAATATTATTCCGATAATCATGGTTTTCTTCCGGCCGATTTTATCACTTAAAAAACCGATAGGCACCAGGAAGATGGCACTGGCCAGAGCCGTCATGGAGATCAGCTCTCCCATAAAGCTGGCGCTGAACCCGACTTCCTGAAGATATAAATTATAAAGGGTCATAAACATGCCCTTGGCTATGTTATTCAACAAAATCACGGCGAAAATCAGCCGAATATTTCGGGGGAAGTTTTTTAAATCCCCCATTTTTTCCGAGAAATAGTTTTTAATATTCATATGGGTCCCTTTACTTCTTTCTATGTATTTTTCCGGTTATTAAAATAATATTTCGATTTCCTAAATAACCTCTTTTATCATACAGAAACTTTGACCCTTCGTCAATCTTATTTCACTAAAAAAACCACTTTATTTTCTAAAATCCAAAGTGGTTTTTCAGTGTTGATTTTTATTTATTTTTCAATCAACTGCTATTCTTATTTTTGAAGCGAATTAATGACGGTAAGAAGAATTACCGCTGGCAATCCAACCGGCTAAGGCTCCAAATATGATCCACGATATAATTCCCATAATCTCAACTCCTATTTTCTTTAGTATGGTTCTTTCTTTAGCACAAATCTACTCTGTTCCATATATGGTATATACCAAGAAATCCAGATGCTAAACGTCTCTTATGAGGACTTCCGTTCTAACCGACACCCAAAAAAAAGGGGCAGTTACTCTGCTCCTTTTCTTGGCTTAACCTTAATTTATACTTTGAATTCTCCCACCACTTCCATCAAATCATAGGACAGGTTCGTTAATTGTTCCGAGGCGCTTTGGATCTCTTCCATCGAAGCGGTTTGCTCTTCCGTGGCCGCAGAGGCTTCTTCGGTGCTGGCGGCATTTTCTTCGGCTATGGAAGCTAATTGATTGATTACGTCCACAATCTCATCTTTCTTTCCTAGCATGAGGTCCACATAGGATTCCACTCCATAGGTTTCTTCTTTTGTACTGTCAATTGCATTGGACAGGTCCTTAAAAATTCCTTTGGTTTCATTTACCGCTTCTCCCTGATCTGCAATGGTTCCTGCTAAATTCTTCATATCTTTTACCGCCACATTGGATTTCTCTTTTAATACCTTTACAATATCTTCAATTTCCTTTGTGGATTTAGAGGCCTGATCCGCTAATTTTCGAATTTCTTCGGCTACAACGGCAAAACCTCTTCCCGCTTCCCCGGCTCTGGCGGATTCGATGGCGGCATTTAAGGCGAGTAATCCGGTTTGCTCTGAAATTGATTGGATAACGGTACTGGCCTTGTTGATCTTTTCCGTGTTCGCATCGGTTTCCTGAATAATTTTGGAAACCTCTCCGGTAACCTGATTTATGGTTTCGGTTTTTTCGAACAGGTTATCTACCACCTTTACTCCCTGTTCCCGTAGGCGGTCCGCATTTTCCGTGGACTTTCGAAGGCTTTGGGTACTCTTGGACACATCTTCAATGGTGGTCGCCATTTCGTCAACTTTCTGGGTTCCCTCCGTGGTATTTTGCGCTTGATTATCAGCGGTTTCCGCAATTTCCTGGATGGTTTTTGACAGATCCTCGGAAGCTCCGGAAGACTGTTTTGCAGTTTCCATTAATATTTCCGAGGACTGGGTGGCCTTTTCCGAGGCTTCCTTTACCGATGAAATCAGGGTTTTAAGGTTTAGACTCATCTTTGCAAAGGATTTTGACAGTTCCCCGATTTCGTCCTTGGACTGACTCCCGTTAAATGCTACGGTAAGGTCGCCCCTGGAAACTCTTTCCGCTTCTCTTTGAAGGTTTTTTAAGGGTTTTGAAATCCCCCGGGTAAGTACAACGGTAACCATTACCGCAATTCCAAGGGCGATCCCTAAGAAAATCACCAGGTTTCTTTTTTCACTGGCAATGACCCCTTCGGCCTCCCGGATAATTGCTTGGGTTTCCTCGTGCATATGCTCGCTTACGATGTCAAAGGCTTCACCGATGAATCGTATTCTGCTTTCCACATTTCGTAACCTTCGATCTTGAAACTCTTCCGCATCGGTTCCCATACTGGGGACGATATTTTCATAAAGTACGGATTCCATACTATCCTTTAAAATTCGGATTCGTCCTAACTCCTCCACGACTTCCGGATCATCGATGGCCGCGGAAACACTTTCAAACAACTCCTCAAAACGCTGAGATGCGGCTTCATAATTGGGCAGGGTTTCACTGCGCTGAAGGTTTGCATACTCATAGATATATCCATATTGTCTCCAGATTTCCGCATCCATTTGGGCTACATCATTATAGGTTTGGGCTGCGGCATTGGAATCATAAATGGCCTCTTCCAGGTCGTTAAAAGCCATCCATGTCTGCACGGATACGAACCCGAAAATCATGATGACAAGCAAGAAACCCAGGGCTATTTTATTCCCTATTTTTAAATTGGAGATGCTTTGGTTTATTCTATTTTTGCCGTTCTTTTTGGGCTTTTCGTTTTTTGCGCTTTCCTGTTGCAAGGGTTCATTGGGCTGATTTTCAACCACCGGCTGGGTGACATCTTCTTCCTGGCCCTCATTTTGACCCGGTACATCGGAATTTGTTTCCATTCCTGTTTCCATCATTGTTTCATTATGTACTGCGTCCTCTTCATTAACACCTTCATATGTAGCCTCTTGGACTTCCTGTTCTTCATGAGATATTTCATCCGCTTGTGCTTCTTCAACTGCCTGTTCTTCATGAGATATTTCTTCCGCTTGTGCTTCTTTTCTTTCTTTTGTTGATTCTTCCGGAGTTTCCTTTTCCTGATCGAATTCATCCTTCATGGACGCCTCGCCTCCTAAGTTGTTTTTTAAAACCTTCCATGGCCCAGACTTCTAAATAATTTTAACATAGCCCCCGGGATATTGCATCTTTATTTTCAAAATTTTCTTTGAAAACCCGGGGAATGATTATTTCTTCCCAAAAGTCGGATAATTGTGGAAACAATCCTTTATACATGATAAAATTACCATACGATAAAATTAATTACAAGGAGTGAGTCCATGAAACGTGAAACGATTGATGAAAAATATCTTTGGGACCTAAGGGATCTTTATGTCTCCGATGAAGCCTGGGAAAAAGCTTTACTGGAGCTGAAAGAGAATTCAAAGTCTTTTCTGCTTTATAAGGGACGGTTGCTTGAGAGCAGGGAAACCCTGCTGTCCGCCCTGGAAACCTATGAAACTATGAGCCGAAAGCTGGCGGACTTAGTAACCTATGCCCGTTTAAAAATGGATGAGAACACCAAGGACAGCAAATATCAGGGCATGGTGTCCCGTTCGGAAAAACTGGCCACGGAAATCCAAAAAGAAAATGCATTTTTTGTTCCGGAACTTCTTGAAGGGGATGAAAAGACCATAGAAAGTCTTTTACAGCATCCGGATCTTAAGCACTATAAAAAATATTTTGCCGATCTGCTTCGTAAAAAGCCTCATATTCTCTCGGAGGAAATGGAGGGCGTATTAGCCCAGGTGGGAGAGCTTGGCGATGCCCCGGGCAACGCTTACGGCATGCTTTTGAATGCGGATATGACCTTTGAAGAGGCCATCGACTCCAAAGGAGACAGCCATCCTTTAACCAATGGAACCTACGTACCCTTGTTAATGTCTAAGGACCGCAGTCTTCGAAAAGACGCCTTTGAAAAATACTATAGGGTTTATGAGGGTCATATCAATACCCTGTCCAGCCTGTTACAAAGTGAAGTTAATAAAAATATCTTCTTCAGTAAAATGAGGAATTTTTCCTCGGCTCGAGAAGCGGCTCTATTTGAGAACAACATTCCCGTATCCGTTCCCGACCGCCTTATTGAAGCGGTTAATGAGAATCTTGGCAGTTTTTATAAATATATGGAACTGCGAAAAAAAGTTCTTGGTTTGGATGAACTTCATCTGTATGACGTCTACACGCCGATCGTATCCGGTGTGGACTTTCCCATTACCTACGATGACGCCGGCACCATGGTTACGGAAGCCATTGCACCCTTAGGGAAGGATTACCAGGATGGGGTACGCTCCGCCTTCGATCAGCGATGGATCGATGTGTACGAGACCGAAGGAAAGCGCTCCGGTGCCTATTCTTCCGGGACCTATGATTCCCGTCCCTACGTCCTTTTGAATCATAAAGATGATATGAACTCCATGTTTACCCTGGCCCATGAGTTGGGACATTCTATGCACAGTTTTTTAACCCAGCAAAATCAGCCTTACGTTTACGGTAACTATTCCATTTTTGTGGCAGAGGTTGCATCAACCACCAATGAGGCCTTACTGAACGATTACCTATTAAAAACCATTGAAGACAAAGAAAAACGCAAGTATATCTTAAACCACTATTTAGAGCAGTTCCGTGGTACGATTTTCAGACAGACCATGTTTGCGGAATTTGAACGGGATATTCACCAGCGGGTGGAAAACGGCGGTGCCCTGACCAATGAGTATTTATGCGATCACTACCTGGAGCTGAACAAAAAGTATTTTGGTCCCGATGTGGTTATTGATGACCAGATCAAATACGAATGGTCCAGAATACCCCACATGTACTATAACTTCTATGTATATCAATATGCAACGGGCTTTTCTGCAGCCATAGCCTTGACGGATCAGATCCTTAAGGAGGGTAAGCCTGCGGTGGACCGCTACTTAGAGTTTTTATCCAGCGGATCCAGCGACTATCCCATCGATATTTTACGTAAGGCCGGTGCGGATATGGAGACGAAAGATCCGGTATCCAATGCTATGAAAGTCTTTAAAGATGGCGTGGAAGAACTGGAGAAGTTAATGGGTTAACCTTTGGCAAGATATTGCAAAGTATTGTTAAGATAAAAAAGAACAGAATCTTTTCCGATTCTGTTCTTTTTTAGTGCAAATGACTAATATCTCCTTCTAAAAGAAATACTCTCCTTCCCTCTTTAATCTCCAAAATCGTAAGATTGGTTCCATGCATAAAGGGAGGATTCCAAAATTCTTCTATGGGAAGATTTTTCACTAAAGCATAGATGCTTTTTATCACCACCGCATGAGCTACGAGCAGACACACATCATCTTCCGCTGCATTTTTCGCGATGCAGTTCAGTCCTCTGTCCACCCGCTCTAAGAGTTCATCAAAGTTTTCCCCGCCCATGGGTTCATGGATTTCCGGCGCCTGCCAAAAATTTCGATATCGATCCCCATAGGCTTCTTCAACATCCTCTACGGTTCTTCCTTCCCACTCTCCAAAGCTCATTTCCATAAAGTCGGGGACTTTCTCGATTTCAAGGTTTCGGTGCCCTTTGATGATTTCAGCGGTCTCCACCGCCCGGCCCAAGGGTGAGGAATAGATCTTGTCAAAGGGAACCGGGGCTAATCGTTCCTTTAGTTTTTTTGCATCCTCTATTCCCTTCGATGTTAAGGAAGAGTCTTTACTGCCCTGCATCCTTCGCTCTTTGTTCCATTTCGTCTCACCATGTCGTGTGATGTAAATTTTCATTGGGTTTTTTCCTCCTTAGAAGTTTTAGTGTAAATCCTTCGGTTCCATCTTTTGTTTGCGTGTTCATGTCAAACTGTTAGATAAATAGTTCTTAGGGTATATACTCACTAATTGTAAACTACAAATTATAAAGCGAAGGAGTGTTGATTAATGGAGATGAACTACGTAGTTGAAACGGATAAATCTTTTACCGAAGCCATTGAGGCCGTAAAAGCCAGTTTGGTCCGTCATAATTTTGGTGTGCTGCATGAATTGAATTTTCAAGATACCCTTCACTCCAAGGGGGTGGAATTTGACCAGGAATTTCACTTGCTTGAGGTGTGCAACCCTCATAAAGCTAAAGCAGTACTGGAACAACAATTGGAAATGGCCTTTTTTCTGCCTTGTAAAATCGGCGTATATAAAAAATTCGGCCAAACCTATATCGGCATGCCCCTTCCCACAAAGTTAATGGGAATCCTTGGCAATATGGCCCTGCTGGAAACCGCTCAGGAAGTGGAAGACGTCTTAGTTGCCGCCATTCAGGAAGCAAAATGATTAGTTAAGGCTCCCACGGGAGCCTTTTTTTATTATCTCAAAGTTATGGAATAAAAGAAAGACTTCCGACACTAAATCATCGGAGTTTTCTCAATCTTCTATGGATAATTTTTTCTGTATGTAGTAAAATATTTTTATGCATGTTCCCGTTTTACCATTTACTTATATAAACACCAATAAAGGAGGCAAACTATGCAAAACAATTTGGAAAAGTACGCTGAACTGCTGGTTCGAACCGGCATCAACATCCAGGAAGACCAGATTCTAGTCATCAACAGCCCCATCGAGTGTGCGGACTTCGCAAGACTGGCCAGCGTGAAGGCCTACGAGTCCGGTGCTAAGGAAGTTGTGATTCGATGGATTGACGAAAAATCCTCGAAAATTCGCTTCGATATGGCAAAGGACGAAGTATTTGATGAATTTCCCGAGTGGATTAAAACCATGCTGGATGGATACGCCAAACAAGGGGCAGCCTTTTTAAGCATTGCGGCTTCCGACCCGGAATTAATGAAAGATGTGGATCCGAAAAGAATGAGCCGGCAGCAAAAGGTGATGAGTCAGGGTCTGGAATACTATCGTACCCGAATGATGACCAACCAGAACGTGTGGTGCGTGGCTTCGATTCCAACCGCTGCCTGGGCTAAAAAAGTATTCCCCGATGTTTCCGAAGACAAAGCTTTAGAAAAGTTGTGGGAGGCCATTTATAAAGCGGTACGGGTGGACCGGCAAGACCCCGTGGCTGCCTGGGAAGAGCATCAGGAAAATCTTAATAAACGACTGACTTTCCTAAACAGCCATCATTTCAAAGCCCTACGCTATGAAAATGAAGCGGGAACCGATGTTACCTTAGAACTTCCCCAAGATCACCGATGGGTCGGCGGTGGGGATAAAGGCCCCCACGGCAAAGTATTCTTCGCGAACATGCCCACGGAGGAGGTATTCACCCTGCCGAAGGCCGACGGCGTGGAAGGTACCGTCGTGAGCTCTATGCCGCTGAATTATAACGGCAACTTAATCGAAGACTTTCGCTTTACTTTTTCCAAGGGAAAGGTCGTGGACTTTGACGCCCGGAAGGGTAAGGAAGTACTCCGAGAACTGCTCGATACCGACGACGGCGCAAAACGCTTAGGAGAAATCGCTTTGGTTCCCTATGATTCACCCATATCCAATCAAAAGATCCTGTTTTATAATACTTTGTTTGACGAAAATGCCTCCTGCCATTTTGCTCTGGGCAAAGCCTATCCCAGTTGTCTTAAGGGCGGCGATGAACTATCCAGGGAAGAATTAATGCGTAAAGGGGCTAACGATTCCCTTACCCATGTGGACTTTATGATCGGCACCGAGGATCTGAAGATTTTTGGGATCACGGAAAAAGGGGAGGAAATCCCCGTATTTGAACAAGGGAATTTTGTAGCCTTCTCAAGGGATTCTTAAAATCTGAACCCTTAGCAGAAAGCTTCATCATGGTTCTTTAACCTGAAGATCTAACATAAAAAACCACTGCCCCTTATATTTAAGACAAGGAGGCGGTGGCTTTTTTTCTTCGAAAACTGTCTTTGATAAATATATAAAGACCCAGTAAGATAATCAATCCGCTGAAAAGCTGGGCTTCCGTGGGAACCTCCCGGAGGATTAAAAAACCCAGGATGGTGGCGCCGATGGGCTCTCCCAAAAGGGCCACGGATACTTTATTGGCTTCCACATATTTTAAGGCCCAGTTAAAGACCGTATGTCCTCCGATGGTGGAGAACACCGCAAGTCCTAAAAATATTAAGTAATCCCCTCCGGAATATCCGGTTAAAGGGGTCTGCCATAGAAGGTTAACCGTCAGCAAGGTTATGCTGCAGCTGCCGTAGGCGAGGTATACATAGTCCAGATTGGACAGGGTTTTTCGAAGACCCCGGCCCAGGAGAACATACACCGAGGCAAAGGCGCCTCCCATTACCGCAAGGACGTCCCCGTAGAAATGGCCCCCGTCGCCGATGAAATCCGAAAGTCCGATTAAAGCACTGCCCAGGATCGCGATGCCCATGCCCACAATTTGTCCCCGCCGCAGACTCTCTTTATACAAAAAGTACCCCAGGGTCGCGGTGAACAAAGGTTGCAAGCTTACCAGCACCGTTGAGGAGGCAATGGTGGTATGTTTTAGGGACTCAATCCATGCGGCAAAATGAAGGGCCAGGAAAAAGCCGCTGAGAAGAGCCAGGCCGATGCCCTTCCCTCCGATTTTTTTCAGGGGAATTCCCCCTTTTTTCATCACCAGAGGGGTGAACAGTAAAAAGGTAATCAGCATTCGATACAGGGCAATGACCGTTGAGGGGGCATCGGTTGAGCGGATAAGCACTGCGGAAAAGGAAACTCCCAGTATGCCCAGGCCCATAATTAAGTAGACTTTCCCTAGCTCTTTATCTTCCATTTTTACTTCCTCTCCCTATTTATCCTAGGTTCTTATTTATCTTCGATTCTTTATTCTTCGGTTCTTATGGTCAAAACATTTGCGTTTACAAGGTTTTTGGTATACACTGTTTACGAAATAATCGAGTAACTGCAACATAAATAATCGCTATGTAAAACTATGTAAAGGACGTTATCTATGAAAAAATCATTCTTTATACAAGGAATAAAACAGGGACTTCCCATCGCCCTGGGCTATATCCCCATTGCCATCGCCTTTGGAATTTTAACGGCTTCCGAGGGGCTATCCTACCTTACGGGGATGCTGATGTCTCTTACGGTATTTGCCGGGGCCAGCCAGTTTGTGGCGGTGAATTTGATGTCCCTTGGAGCCGCCTCGGGAGAGATTATTCTGACCACATTTATTTTAAATTTTCGACACTTTCTAATGAGCGCTTCCCTGTCCCAGCGACTGGAGGAAAGTACCCCTAAGCTTTCCCGAAGCATTTTATCCTTCGGGATTACCGACGAAACCTTTTCTTTGGCCTCGGTGACAAATCTTGATGACAATAAAAAACTTTCCTTTTCCTTTTTGCTCGGGCTGATGCTGGTCTCCTTTACCGCTTGGAACGCCGGCACCTGGGTGGGTCTCTTTATGGGAAATATCCTTCCGGACATTTTACAAAACAGTATGGGCATCGCCCTTTATGTGATGTTTATCGGACTGTTGGTACCGGCTCTAAAAAGTTCTATTCCCATTGCGGTTGTGGCACTGACGGCAATGCTTGCCCATAGCGCCATAACCTTTGTCCCCTGGATTCCAAGCTTTTCTACGGGATGGAATATTATTCTCTCCACCATGGTCGGGGCATTCCTCGGCACCATTTTGTTTCCGAAGGAGGATCTCCATGAATAATACCATTTTAATCGTTCTCGGCATGGCTGTTGTCACCTATATCCCCCGCATGCTTCCCATGGTGCTTATGCAAAAACTTCGCCTGCAGCCCTACATCAAACGCTTTTTAAGCTTTATCCCCTTTGCTGCCCTGGGGGCCCTGATTTTTCCCGAAATCCTTTATTCCACGGAGAGCATCCCCTCTTCTTTAGTCGGGGCATTCCTGGCGGTGCTGGTTGCCCTGTTTTCTAAAAATCTGATTCTGATCGTCCTTAGCGGAATTTTCGGGAGTTTTCTTTATCAATTACTCTTTTTATAACTTGATCCATCCTCGGAGCTTATTGTGCAAAATCCCGGGTTTATTTATGGTTATTTTTATAGGGTGTTTTTTATTACCCGATTATTTTCTTTTAATAAATCCACTTTCTTGCCCTTATCTTTTCCTCTTATCATTTGTATTACCGGTCTTGAAAAGAAATTGGGATGGACCTCCACTACGGCGGCAACATTCCCGTCGCTTAGTTCCACTAAGGTGTTTACCGGGTAAGGATTGATCTTTCGAAGAAAAATCCGGGTCAGCTCCGGATCAAAAACCGAACCTCCGCCCCCCATTATATACTCTAAGGCTTCCCCTACGGGCATAGCCTTTTTGTAATGACGATCGGAAATAATGGAATCATACTTGTTGGCCACGGCGATAATTCTGGCATACAGATGAATCCCCTCCCCTTTTTTCCCCGAGGGATATCCGGAGCCGTCATAATGTTCATGGTGATCGAGAATTCCCATTCTTGTGGTGGCCTCCATATTTAACTTATCCCTTAAAAACTCAAAGCCTTTTTTGGGATGTTCCTTCATTTTTTCAAACTCTTCCGGGGTTAAGGGCCCTTTCTTCTCAAAAATCTCCGTAGGCATGAAAACCAAGCCGATGTCATGCAGCAAAGCGGCTAAGGCTACTTTTTCCACTTCTTTTTTATTCAATCCGAGGCCCACGGCAAGGATCACGCTATGAATCATCACATTTACCGAGTGCTGATAGAGACCCCGATTAACATTCTTCAAGTCCACCAGCTCCACAACAATCTCTTTTTGATTAAATAGTTCATCCACCACGGTGGATACTTCCGCCCGTAAAACACTCATATTCTCTTCGGCTCTCTTCGGGTCCTGACCCTCCACAGCATTTGTGAATTTTCGAAGATCATTGATGGCCTTCTGTCGGATTTCCGGCCTTATAACATCCTCCAACTCATATTCCATACTGTCTTCCCATATATATACACTGACGTATCCGGATTCTTGCAGCTTACTTATAATGAAGGATGAGATGTATACTCCTTTACGAAGCAAAACCTCCCCTTTTTCCGTATATAAAGTTTGACCCAGAATCTGTCCGGGGTGCAGTTCCTCTATCTTTTTTATTCTCATAGGTCTACGACAATTTCTTGTCTTTCTCCTCCTTTATGGGGCTTATTGATTACAGCATTTATCTAAAAATTAATCTTACCATAGCCCGTCCATAATTGAAACCGCCTCTTATACTAAGTCACTCGGAAAATTCCCGAATATTCTTTTTGATCCTGTTGAGCCAGATACTGTAACTGGAATAAAGTAGGAAAAAAGACATGATAATGGAACCCACGGGGTCAAAATAAAGGGACAGGGGGTAGTCTTCAAAAATTCTGCTGGAGGATAAGATAATGATCAGGGTTATATCCATCAGGGATTTGGCTCTGTACAGTTTCCACTGGGCAAAAAAGATGGAGGACTCTTCTTTTTTTGCCAAGGATCGATTTTTCCACCAGAAGCCTCCGTTAACCACGATTCCCAGAATACCTATGGTCATTGCCGCCCAAATTTCCCCTAAGGGCTCCGGGTCCTTTAGCTGCGTGACGGCATTAAAGAAAATCACGAAGAAGGAGATGGCCATGACCACCATCACACCCCGGGCTGCGTAGCCTTCAAGCTTTTTCGTATCAATTTTTTTTTCAGCCTCTTCGCTCTTAAGAATCTTTTTGTAAATCAGCCAGTTCGAAAATAACACCATTAATTCCAGGGTCCTTCTGAAAAAATCCGCCAGCACCGAAACCGAACCGGATAGATAAAAAGCGAAGCCCGTTACTAAGGGGGCCCCGGAACTTATGATCCATGCGGCCCGCAGGGTTCTTTCCTTATCTTTTTTTAACCCTTGGTATTTACTCATTGTGTCCCCTCAATTTCCTAAGATTTTAATGCCCGGTATGATAAAGGCCGCTATTAAAATACCAGCACACCGTTAATGACTATGTATCCTAACAACGTAATGCCAATAGGGATGGTTACCGTATCCAGCCCTCTTTTAGACATTAATTCTATTACGGCTCCTGCAACCCCTAAAAAAGCAGCGATACCGATATTCAACCAAAGGGGAAGGGAGTAAAAAATTAATAAAAGGACCAGATTAACCAGGGTGGCGGAAACAACAAAGGCTTTAAATCCTTCATGGGTTTTGTCGGGATCAAAGAGTTTATGCTGAAAGTTTTTCTTGCCGTAAAACCGTCCCACAAGGGCGGCCAAAGCGTCGCCGAAACACCAGGTCATGGCGCCGAATAATATAAAGTGCTTATTCGCTTCCCCTCCAATACCCCAAAAGATGATGATCAAAAAAGAATAGACCAGGGTCACATATATGATCTGTTCTTTGATTTCGGCATCTTCCTTTCTTCGATCCTTGTGAAACCTTTTCATAAAGGGAGTATCTTCAATTATGGCCACTAATCCGTAGGCAACCATGAAAAATCCTACTACGGTTCCCGCTGCGCTTCTCCAGCCGGGGAATACATAGAGCAGGAGTACCATGGAGGCAATGCCGAATATATGATACACTTTCCTGATAATTTCCGGGTGGATGCGAAGTACTCTTCCAACGAAGCCTGTAGATAGACCAAAGACAATAAAATACCCTATGAAAATTCCTATGGCTATTTCCACTCGTTCCGTCATAGTGCCCTTCCTTTCTATTCTTCGGTTTTTCGATTTCCGTAAATCCAAACCAAGCCGAAGCCTAAAACAAACAGAATCACAACGCCGATTGTAAAATCAAAAGGGATGATGGCTCTCGCCGAGCCCGCAATGAGCCCTGAAAAAGTATAGGCGATCACTTTTCGGTGGTTCATATAAAGTTTTTCCAGGGTCCTGGCTAATACGAAAATCCCCAGCAATCCGCTAATTCCCATGAGGGATAACTCGAAAAACTGGAAATTTCCTAAGTAAAACAGGGCGTCATCATAAATCCCCCCAAGGATCAGCACTCCGCTGCCGGGAAGACCGGGAATGATCATGGTGGCACTGGCCAGTGCCCCGACGATGAACAACCGTAGATAGGATGCCGCCTCTCCCGGGTCTACCAGTTCGATGGGCTCTCCCGCCATAAGATATCCCACAACAAAGCCCGCAAGCAACAGTCCTATCATTCCAGGATTTTTGGTTTTCTGGCCTTTCAAAATCGGACGTATGGAAGCGAGCAGACAGCCCAGTAAAAAGGCTGCGCTAAGATCCCGAAATTGCTCGAATACGTAACTCAGCAACAGCCCCCCGATAAAAACCCCCCCGATTAATCCAATCAACAGAGGAATATAGGGCTTAAGCTTTAATCGGGCCAAATCCCTTATGATTTTTTCATATAATCCCAGCACCAAAAAAACGGTCCCCCCGCTCATACCCGGGAGTACGATGATAATTCCGATGAGTACGCCTTTTCCCAATAATTCCATATTAATCATCCTTCAACTTCTTTTTATGCATCAAATGCAAAATGGCTTCCAGTACCCCGCCGGAAATCGTTCTTCCTTTGTCGGATATTAAATCACAACGGGCGTTTTCCCCTCGAGGGTCCACATCCCCTATTTTCATCGCCTTCTTTACGGAAAAACCCTCCGGAATTAATCCTCTGATCATTCCGTCGATCGGGGAGCAGACCCGGATTTCTTCGGCCTTGTCTTTCCCACATCCACGGATTTTTCCGATCAAATCCCCTTTTTTCACCAAATCCCCGATTTCTTTACTCCCATAGAAGTGTCCGTTCCCGAAACTGTAAATCACCCGTTCCCTGCGAAGCCCTTCAATGGCTCCGGGGATCCCCGTATTTTCCATTGCCCGGCCTTCGTAGTAAATCCTGCCGAGATGATGCCCCCGGTTCGTCTCAATCACTGCATCCACATCCTCCGGAGCTGTAAAACCCGGTCCCAGAGCGATGGTGATCGGGGCAAGATCCCGATGCATATCCATATTTTTTTTTCGCAGGGTGGCATCGATCACAACATCGGGGGATATTTTTGATAAAATGTCCAGGTTTTCGTCTGCCAATACAGGAATCATACCCTTTTTACATAATCGCAAAACTGTCTCGGGGTCTTCCTTCGATACTTTTCTTGCGGACACACCCTCCACAACCACTTCTTGCTGATAAACCGCCTCTGAAAAGGAGACCCTTCGCCGAATACTTAAGGGCGCGGTTTTTTCCGTAATCATCACGGCAAACCCGGACTGTACCAGACGATGGGCCACAGCGCTCCCTAAATCCCCGCCGCTTTTAATGATTACAATTTCTTTGAACATATTACATTCGCCTCTCTGAATCAATTTTACAAACCTTTTCATAATCCTCTATGGTATCCATATCTTCCCCAACTTTCGGGTCGGCTATGGGTAAAAAAATTGTCTCCCGCTGATTTTCATCGATGATGCTTCTTCCTCCCTTGTCCCCGGAAACCGAAAGGAGATCCAATCGGTATTTCCCCGGAAATATAATGGGCATTCCCCGGTTATTATTGTATGTAGGGACCACAATGTGCCCGGGATTTTTCGTAAAGGTATCCAGAATTTCATTGATCACTTCATGATTAAGGAAGGGCTGATCCGCCACAAAGAATATATAACCTCTTGAATCCTTTTCACTTTCATACATTCCCAGCTTTACGGATTCACTCTGTCCCCTTGCCGGATGTTCGTTGTAAACCAGTTTAATCTCCATAGGGTTGTTTGTCCGTTTATTGTGTTCCTGTATATAATCTTTTATGACCTCCAACACACTTTCATCACTGTATATCACGATCAATCGCTGAAGTTTGGATTTTTCGATGGTATTTAAGGTTCTTTTAATCATCGGTATATCATCAATACAAAGCAACAACTTGTTCACGCCCATTCTACGGGAAAGCCCTGCAGCCATTACAATTCCGGTAATCATATATTGCCTCCTTTTAAAGCAGCTTTTTATCTATAAGCGACATGGGATCCTCAAAATCCCCTGTTTTTTTCGCATGGTAGACTGTTTGATTTTGAAGACTTGTTACCAGGCAGGAGATTTCAAGACCGTCAGCAAAGGTTATCGCTCGATTTCTTGTATGCCTATCCTCACATTGGTTCAACAGTAAAATACCCTTCGCCTTCCCAGGCTTATCCTTAAAAAGTCCATTTTCGTGAAAAATCAGCCTTCGCAACAGAGCCTCATGGATTTCATCGCCTTCTTTTGCTCCCGTAACCTCGGTAAAATGTTTTATCCGGTGTACGATGCCTTCCTCAATGGACTTTCCTAAAACTTCCATTCCGATGACCCCGATTAAGATCGTCGTCTTAGAGGGAATCACCGGTTCACCGGCCTTCGGTGCCTTTATATTTTTGCCCCGGGCTCCGTCGCCCTCCACTAAGATCCAGGAAAATTTTCGGGTCTCCCAAATCTCATCAATATCCTCCGGGTTAATTCCCCGAAGCTTTCCCTCTTCATGGGTTTTCCTGCCCCAAACCACAATTTCTCCGGTACTCCGGGAAACCTGTAAATTAGCGATTTTCTTTTTAAAATCCAGTATCTCTTCGGTGTACCGTCGGTCATAATCCCCTGCCACCGGTTCATATATTGCGGTGGTTGTGGTTACTAATACCCTTTTGCCCAGGCTTTTTAACTCTTTTGCCAGCATAAACAGGGTGCTTGTTTTTCCCCCGGCACCGACAATTGTTACCATTTCTTTGGAGTTTTCAAGTTGTAAAGGATCCACGATCTCCTGTAATAACATCCTTCCGGACCTCCTCAATCTGTCTTGCCTCTGGCTTAAGCCCTAAACTTACCTCCGGTTGTCCGTGATTTTTCATGGGAATAGGTACCGGTATATTTCGAATATTATACCATATTTAGGGTTTTTATGCCTTAGGAATGTCTTATGAAAAAAGTCCTTTGAAGAAGATTCTCCAAAAGACTTTTTATTCCCTCAGCATATTCTGTATGAATCCTTCGATGTTTATTAATCGTCGTCGGTAAAATCCTCTACTTCAACATCCATTAAGGCTTCCCAAGTGTAGTTGTTTCCCGAATTCCAAAGAACCCATTCTTCCACTCCCGCATCATAGCTTGCCTGGATCTGGGTCAACACCTCCGCCGGTCCATAAGGCATCCAATTTCCCGCTCCCAGATAGCTGGCGTTAAAGTCCTGTAACCAAGGTCTGATTCTTGCCAGGGGACCGTCATGATCCATTGCCGCCATTCGTTCCTGAGCCCTTTCCAAGGACTGATATACCATTTCATAGGGATGAAGGTCCGGCTTTGCGAAGCCGAATATTCCCGGTCCGTAATGGGATGGGTAAACCATGGGTAAGATAACATCCGTTGCGGGAACGATAGTTTCCAGGTGATGTCCTACACTGGCTCCCCCGGTCTCAACCAGGGCCCATCCGAAAATATCCGCTGTGACAAAAACACCGTAGGGTTTTAGTTCTTCCCTGGCATACTCTAAAAATGCTGCAATAGCTTCGGACTGTTCCATCTCTTCGTCTTTTCCCTCATAGTCAATTTCAGAGGTTCTGCCGTCGGTGGGGAAACGCACATAATCAAACTGAATATCCTTGTATCCGTGCATGGCGGCTTCCTTCGCGATGTCCACTAAATAATCCCAGGATTCAGGATTGTAGGGATTTAACCAGGCATCCCCTTTGTTGTCCCGCCATACGTTTCCGTTTACATCTTTAATGGCTAAATCCTCCCGAGCGGTAGCCGCAATCCGATCCTTAAAGGCTACAATTCGACCGATAGGATAAATATCATTTTCCCTAAGTACATTCATCACGTGATCCATATCCCGTATGATATTCATATCCGCTCCCACTTCCTGAACCAAGGGAACCTCGGAACGGTAAACCACGTTGGCATTATCATTTTTAATGTTAATTACCCATGCATTTACAATGGAATTATTGGTTTTTTCAATAAGACTTTGAAAGTGTTCTTCCCCTCTGGACAAGGTGTACTCCGTGAAGTATAGCGCTCTTACATCCCGGTCCACCTTATAGGGTTCCCAGCTGATATCCGGCTGTCTTGGAACTTCCCCCTCAAAACGGGAGGTTTCTCCGGGGTCCATATCTTCCCAGGGATTCACTTCCACTTCCTGCTCTTCTACAGAAAATGTTTCGTCGTCTTCGCATCCCGTTAATCCGAGACTCAGAACCATACCCGCAACCAATAGCCATTTTGTAACATTACTAAACATAATCCGATCTTTTCCCAATATTTTTCCCCCTTATTTCATCACATATTCCACAATTTAGTCTTACCCATTATACCACAAGATTTCGAGGACCCTCAATCCTTTTTTCTGCACATTCAACGGATATCTTTAAATAGTAAAAAAGACCCCTAAGGGTCTTTAATGGTTTAGCTATCTTCAGGTTTTGAACTTTCAATAGGTTTCATCGTGGGAAACAGGATCACGTCCCGAATGGATGGCGAATTGGTCAACAGCATAACCAGACGGTCAATACCTATTCCAAGGCCTCCCGTGGGGGGCAGTCCTACTTCCAAAGCATTTAAGAAATCCTCATCCAGCATATGGGCTTCATCGTCTCCGGAATCCCGTTTTGCCGCCTGCTCTTCAAATCGTTCCCGTTGATCGATGGGATCGTTTAACTCCGAAAAAGCATTGGCAATTTCCCAGCCATTGACGAAGGCCTCAAAGCGATTGGTAAGTTCCGGATTATCCGGGTTACGCTTCGCTAAGGGGGATACTTCCACGGGGTGATTGGTAATAAAGGTGGGTTGAATCAAATGCTCTTCCACATATTCCTCAAAAACCTCGTTGATAATATGGCCTTTTTTCATGCCCTTTTTCACTTCCACATGAAGCTTTTTAGCCACTTCATGGGCTTCTTCATCGGTTTTTATTTCATTAAAATCCACACCGGCGTATTGCTTACAGGCATCAATCATGGATATTTTAGCCCAGGGCGGTGTAAAGTCGATTTCTTTATCTCCGTATTGTACTTTCGTGGTTCCTAAAGCTTTTTTAGCGGAATAGGAAACGATATTTTCCGTAATATCCATCATATCGTTGTAATCGGCATAGGCCTCATACAGTTCTATGGTTGTGAATTCCGGGTTGTGCTTAATACTCATCCCTTCATTTCGAAACAGTCGACCAATTTCATATACCCGATCCATTCCTCCCACGGTAAGTCTTTTCAACGGCAGTTCCGTGGCAATTCGTAAATACATGTCCATATCCAAGGTATTGTGGTGGGTAACAAAGGGTTTAGCATTGGCGCCTCCCGCAATGGTGCTGAGGATCGGCGTCTCCACTTCTATATAATCCCGTTCATTAAGATATTCCCGAAAGGAATTAATAATTTTTGACCGGATTTTAAAAGTCTCTTTTACATCCGGATTCATAATCATATCCACATACCGCTGTCGATACCTAAGGTCTTGATCTTTCAGTCCATGCCACTTTTCCGGCAGCACTTGCAGGGATTTGCTGAGCAGTCGGATCCGATCGGCTTTTACTGTAACTTCGCCTCTTTTGGTTTTAAATACTTCTCCGATAATTTCTACAATATCACCGATATCAAAGGTCTTGAAAATCTCATAGATTTCATCCCCGATGCGGTCCTGCCTAACATAGGCCTGAACTCTTCCGTCTTTATCCTGAATGTGAATGAAACTTGCCTTTCCATGGCCCCGTTTTGCCATAATTCTTCCTGCAATGGTAATAACGTCCCCTTCCAGGTTATCAAAGTCCTCAATGACTTGCTGACTGTAATGGGTTACGTTTACTTTTTCAATTTTAAAAGGATCCATTCCTTTTTCTTTAAGATCCTTCAATTTATCATGGCGGATTTTAATTAGTTCATTAACATCATGCTCTTCTATTGTCATGCAAACATCACCTTTCTTTTACTGCTGTCTGAATTCTCGGTACTAGTCTTGGGATCTTTGAATATCTAAAATTTCGTAGCGGCTGATCCCGTCGGGGATTTTCACATCTACGATATCACCGACCTTTTTATTCAACAACGCCTTGCCGATGGGCGATGCGTTGGAAATCTTGAGTTCATAGGGATCCGCTTCCGAGGAACCTACAATAGTGTAGTCCATTACCTCTCCGTCTTCCACGTCCTTAACCGTTACTACGGTACCCACACTGACATAGTCCGTACTGATATCACTCTCGTCCACAATTTTAGCATTCTTTAAAATGTTGGAGAGCTTGGCAATTCGCTCTTCCACCTGTGCCTGTTCATTTTTCGCTTCATCATACTCGGAGTTCTCGCTGATATCACCAAAATCAATGGCTTGTTTAATTCTTCCCGCCACTTCTTTTCGACGAACCACTTTCAGATGTTCCAACTCTTCTTCAATTTTCTTTCTCCCCTTGACCGTAAGTACAATCTCCTCTGTCATCATAATCTCTCTCCTTAAATTAAATTGGCGTATTGTAACAACTTCTTTTCTTCTATTAGAAATAAGCACTGATAAACTCAGTGCTCTGACAAAGAAGTGTCATACATTGAAGCTATTATAAGATAGGAAGGTTAAATTGTCAAGCATTTCTCACTATTTAAGCAAAATACTCTTTTACCAAGGTCAATATACCTTCTTTGGTCTCCACCTTATTAATTTCCCGTTTCAAGGCCGCAGCATGGGGTCTGCCCTTTACGTACCACCCTAGATGTTTGCGCATTTCTTTAACTGCGGTGTGTTCCCCTTTGTAGGCCACGGCTTTTTCGATATGGCGAAGAACGGCCTCTCGCAGAGCTTCAGCCGTAACTACAGGTTCTTCCTTTCCCTGAAGGGTACTTTTAATTTCCCGAAAAATAAATGGATTTCCCCTGGCGCCCCGTCCCACCATGAGGGCGTCTACTCCGGTTTGTTCATACATTTTTTTCCCGTCTTCCCCGGTAAAGATGTCTCCGTTTCCGATCACCGGAATGTTAAGGCTGTTTTTCACCCGTCGAATGGCTTCCCAGTCAGCGGTGCCGGAGTAAAATTCTTCCCGGGTTCTCCCATGGATTGTCAGCATCTTTGCTCCGGCGGCCTCGGCTATCCCAGCAATTTCCAAATCATTTATCCGGTCTTGGTCCCAGCCCTTTCGGATTTTCACCGTCACCGGTTTGACCGAGGCCTTCACCGCCGCTTCAATGACTTTTTTCGCTATTTCCGGGGTTTTCATTAAAGCGGAGCCGTCGCCGTTTTTTACAACCTTCGGTGCAGGGCATCCAAGATTTAAATCCAAAACCAAATGATCCCGGTCATTAAGCTTTTTTACCGCCTCATAAATCACTTCCGGCTCGGAACCGAAGATCTGGATGCCGTAGGGCTTTTCCATCTCTCCCATTTTCAATAGGTCATTGGTTTTTTTGTCCCCATAACATAAGGCTTTGGCACTGACCATTTCGGTAAATACAAAATCCGCCCCGTACTCAATGCAGATCTCCCGAAAGGCCCGATCGGAGATCCCTGCCATAGGAGCCATGAGAACCTTTCCTTTTATAAAATCCTTTAACATTTTTCTCCCTCTTTCATGTGCTCGGTGAACGATAATAAGCCCCGGCGGCTTCCCTCTGAATGCCCGCCGCTTCTTTCAAAGAAAAGCCAGGTAGGATTACCTGGCTTTTTTGTCCTGTATTCTTCTTTTTCTTTCCTCTTCATTACGCTCAAATATAATTTGCAAACCCTCTAAGGTTAGAAACTTGTCGATTTTATCAATGCATTCGGTTTCACTATCGATCAAGGTCGCCAACCCTCCGGTTGCAATCACTTTTACGCCGTTACTTTTAAACTCCCGCTTCATTTTCTTTACAATCTGTTCTACCAAACCTACGTATCCATAAATGATCCCGGATTGCATAGAGTTCACCGTGTTTTTACAGATGGTTTTTCCCGGTTTGATCAGCTCCACCCGAGGAAGCTTTGATGCCCGTTGAAACAAGGCTTCGCTGGAAATTTTAATGCCCGGTGCGATGGTTCCTCCGAGATAGTCTCCTTTGGAGGATATGGCACAAAAGGTGGTGGCCGTGCCGAAGTCGATCACAATTAAGGGACCGTTGTACTTCTCATAGGCCGCCACGGCATTAACGATCCGGTCCGCCCCTACCTGTCTCGGGTTGTCGTATTTCACATTCATACCGGTTTTAACTCCGGGACCCACCACTAATGGGTTGATTCCGAAAAGCTTAATAACGGTATTCTCCAGGGAATGCATAATATCGGGAACGACGGATGAGATAATCACATCCTTTACCTTTCGGCGATCCAGCCCTTTATAGCTGAACAGCTGATCGATTAATACGCTGTACTCGTCTGAAGTTTTTTCTTTATCTGTGCCAATGCGCCAAAAGTCTACCAGTTCCTTGCCTCGATAAACTCCCAGAACCACATTGGTGTTTCCTACATCAATGACTAATAACATCGGTTCACCTTCTTACTCTGTCTTTAAAACCAGTTCGGATACGTTGGATCCGGTATTTCTTTATTGTTTTCTATATAATGATCTTATTTCAATGGTCTGCTTTTACTTAAATAGTCTGCTTTTCTCCAAGGATTTCAGTACCGCGAGGATAATAACTCCCGAAGCAATCATTTCTGCCGTGCCATTGGTTGCGGCTACGGTTAATACTACGGATAAGGGTAAATATCCAAAGGCATAAATTAAACTGAGTACACCGATGGTATTGGTTGCCGTACCCAGCACTGAAGCTCCTACAATGGCAATACTTTTACCCTTTGCAGCATCCATTTTGAACTTTTCGATTAAGGCTACTTTAATTCCCACATAACTGTAATAGCTTACCACACCGATCAGTAATCTCGGCAATATGGCAATAATGGGATTTGCAAAGAATGGGGTGGTCGCCCTTAAAAAACTGCTTGCTCCGAAAATCAGTCCAACCAGGACTCCTGTAATCGGTCCGCCTAAAATTGCGGCCATAATGGTTGGAATATGCATGGTTGTTGCCTGGATTCCCGATGGTAGGGGAATAAATCCTACGGGGGTCATGCCAAGTACAATTGATAGTGCTCCCAGCATTCCTGCCAGGGTCAGACCCTTTGTACCGAGCGCCTGTTTGCTTGTGAAACCTCCCATGCTGTGAAGTTTCGAATCTCTTGACATTGCTTTTTCTGCCATTTTCACGCACCTCCGCTCCAGCTCTTATAAAAGATGCCGGTCGTATTTTTTTTCTTCAGTGAATGCCATAGTCCGGCTAAATATGCCGGCTATTTTCACCGTTATTAATTGTACCAGTTTATGATAAATAATTCAAATAAATTTTTTCAACGGAGGCTCTGTTGCGGTATCCGTCGGGTTTTCCCCAGGTATCCGGTTTACAGATATCCTTCTCTCCCCCGCACGGATATTTCTCCGGAACTGAGCACCTCTTCTTCTCCGGTATTATAACGGACCTTGAGGAATCCTTCTTCCGTAATGGAAAGAGCCGTTCCCTGTTTTTTTTCTTCCCCTCGGATCACGATGATTTCTTTGCCGAGAATTGCGGACCGGCTTTTAAGAAGGTTTAGAACCTCTTCTAAGCTTTTCTTCTCCACAAATTCGTCGTAGAACTTGAAAAACTTCTTTGCCAGGGTTATAAACAGATCTTTTCTAAAGACTTTTTCTCCCTTTTCTAAATACAGGGAGGTAGCTCGATCCTTCAATTCTTCGGAAAAGCCCGGGGTATTGACGTTAATCCCGATGCCTACAATAATGTAGTTAATGCCGTCCATCTCTCCCGATACTTCGGTGAGGATTCCGCAGACCTTCTTGCCGTTAACCACAATATCATTAGGCCATTTGATTTTTGCCGGAAGCTCAGTTGCTTCCGCTATGGCTTCGGCGACGGCGGCGGCGGCAATTCCCGTGATTTTAAAGCTTTCCTGCATGGTAATTTCGGGTTTCAAGAGAATTGAGCAAAAAAGTCCGGCTCCTTTGGGAGAATACCATTCACGGCCCAGTCTTCCCCTGCCCTTTTTCTGTTCCTCGCTAAGCACCATCATTTTATCGGGAAAATCCCGGAAACCTCTTTTTAAATAATCGTTTGTGGAATCAATGGACTGAAAAACCTCAACCTTTTTCCCCAGAAGCTTTTCCAGGTCATAGGAAATAAACTGATCCCCTTCAATTTGCAGTTGATAGCCTTTATTGGATACGGACTTTATTTGATATCCCTCTTCCTTTAAAGTTTTGATATGTTTCCAAATCGCCGTACGGGATACATTGAATTTTTTTCGCAAAAATTCCCCCGAGGTAAATTCCTCCTGGTGATTAAATAAGTACTCTAAAATTTTTTCTTTCATTCTGATCAGCTCCTTTAGAGGGAGGACAGGGGGACGAGGACAGGGGACGGGACAGGGGACGGGACAGGGGACGGGACAGGGGGACGGAGTAACTGTCCCCTTGTAACTTAAGAGGACAATTACTCCGTCCCCCTGTCCCCTTCTGTCCCCCTGTCCCCTTCTGTCCCCTTTCTCTTCGCTCTTTCCCTGTTCTTTTCCAAAATTTATGTACCATACATAAAAGAAAGAGATAAACAATTGCTTTTGTTTATCTCCTTAGAAGTTCTTTAGATCAAATCAATTCCCAGCGCTACAATCCGAATCTCTTTACAGAAGGGATTCGAAAGAGGGAGGACAGTTACTCCGTCCCTCTGTCCTCTCTGTCCTTTTTTCTTCTTTTAGCCTCCGAAGAGGGAGAGCATTACTCCTGCGGCCACGGCGGATCCGATAACACCGGATACGTTAGGTCCCATGGCATGCATCAACAGGAAGTTGCTCGGGTTTTCTTTTTGTCCCACGCTTTGTACTACCCGGGAAGCCATGGGCACTGCGGATACTCCTGCAGCACCAATCAAGGGATTGATGGCTTTTTTCGAAATTTTGTTCATCAGTTTTGCAATGATCACACCGGAGGCCGTTCCCACACCAAAGGCAACCACTCCTAAAATGATAATCTGGATGGTTTCAAATTCTAAAAACTGCTCTGCCCTTGCGGAAGCTCCCACACTGATTCCCAGCAAAATTGTTACGATGTTGATTAGCTCATTTTGCGCTGTCTGGGACAGGCGATCGGTAACGGTACATTCTTTTAACAGATTTCCGAACATCAACATACCGATCAGCGGCGTTGCCGGCGGTAATAGTAAGCTTACAATAATGGCCACCAGAATCGGGAAAATGATTTTTTCCTTCTTGGAAACCGGACGCAACTGTTCCATTTTGATTTTTCGCTCTTCGCTATTGGTCAGGGCCATCATAATCGGCGGCTGAATAATAGGCACCAGGGCCATATAGGAATAGGCGGCTACCGCAATCGGACCCAGTAAATGGGGCGCTAACTGGGAAGCTACCAAAATGGCCGTCGGTCCGTCGGCTCCACCGATGATTCCGATAGAACCGGCGGCTTGTGGCGTAAAGCCCATAAGGATTGCACCGATAAAGGTAAAGAAAATTCCAAACTGAGCCGCAGCCCCTAAAAACACACTCTTAGGATTGGCAATTAAGGGTCCGAAGTCGGTCATGGCTCCAACACCGAGGAAAATCAGCGGTGGGAAAATCCCCAATTGGTTTCCAGTATAGAAGTGCTGCAGTAAACCTCCGGGATTTTGAACCACCCGTTCCACTTCCATCCCGGTTTCAATGATTCCTTCTGTTCCGCCACCGGGAGTAAGGATTTCAAACATTACCGTCATGGGCTCCATGACTCCCGATAGGGGCAGATTCGTAAGTAACATTCCAAAGGAAATCGGAACCAGCAGTAAGGGTTCAAATCCTTTTCCGATTGCCAGGAACAACAGAAAACAGGCTATGACCAACATAATCATATGCTGAATCGTTAAGTTCATAAACCCGGTGCTCCCTAAAAAATCTATAAAAACATCAACCATGTGTGCATCTCCTTTCAATCAGTTTCTATTTTCTTAATTCAATGATACTAATACATCTCCACTGTCTACGGATGCACCTTCCTCAACATGCACTTTTGCAACGGTTCCCGCTGCGGGAGCGCTGATTTCGTTTTCCATCTTCATGGCTTCTAAAATAATCAGGGCTTGCCCCTCTTCTATTTTGTCTCCTTCTTGCACTAATACTTTCCAAATGTTCCCCGGCATAGGAGCTTCTATGGATTGGGCTCCTGCAGGAGCTGCGGGGGCTTCTTCCTTTTTCGGTTCCGCTTTTTTAGGTGCTGCGGGTTGAGCCGGTTTAGCGGCGGGTTGTGGAGCTGCTTGAGGTGCCCCTTGAGCCGCCGGTTGCGATACGGACTGCGCTGCCCCTCCCTGTCCTACTTCTTCTACATCCACTTCATAGCTCACACCGTTCACCGTAATTTTAAACTTTTTCATTTTGATGTTCCTCCTTCTATTTATCCCTTATGGTTATTTTTTTGATTTTTACCGATCCTTTATCCGGATGTGCAACTTATGTGCTGTGAACCCTACACTCGATACATCTGATTGATTTGTTCAACCCTTCCGGCCTTACCCCATGCAGGGGTGGTATCTGCGGTTCTTACAATGTTTCGAACCACAATGTTATGGGTTGACGTTTCCATGCTTGCCGCAATCGCCGCAGTAATGACCGCGATCAGCTCTTCGTTGTCCTGCTGGTCGGCTGCAGCTTGGTTTTCCTCTTCAACAGGTTCCGCCGCAACAGCTTTAGAGGGTTTTTCCTCTTTAGTCTCTCCTGCGGGTTTTTTTTGCACACGCAGCAGTCTTTCCATAATATTGATTGCAAAATAAAGCAACACCAATGCCAGCAATACGATTACAACTCCTAAAATCGTAACCTGTATACTGGCTCCGAGTTTATCAGCAAAGGACATTTCCGCATTGGGATCTCTTAACCTATCTAATAAAGTCTCTCCCGTTAGCAAAGCTCTGTTCATGTTCATCTAATCACCTCTTTAGTTAAATTCATAACCATCTCGCACTTACACCGGGAAGTTTCCGTGCTTTTTCGCCGGTCTTGTTTCCCGCTTGCTTGCTAACATATCATACACATCGATAAGTCTTGCTCTTGTGGCTGCGGGTTCAATAACGTCGTCCACAAATCCTCTTTCCGCTGCCTTATAGGGTGTTGCAAACTCCTTGGAGTACTGATCGATTTTTTCCTGTCGGGTTGCCTGGGGGTCATCGGATTCTTTAATTTCTTTTCTGAAAATAATGTTTGCCGCTCCCTGGGGACCCATAACAGCGATTTCCGCCGAAGGCCATGCAAGTACCATATCCGCACCAAGGTCCTTGGAACACATGGCAAGATAAGCGCCACCATAGGATTTACGAACAATCAGGCTTACCTTCGGTACCGTTGCTTCACTGTAAGCATAGAGCATTTTCGCTCCGTGTCGGATGATTCCTCCGTGTTCCTGACCTTTTCCAGGTAAGAAGCCCGGTACATCCACTAAATTAAGTACGGGAATATTAAAGCAATCACAGGTTCGAATAAATCGTCCCGCTTTATCGGAAGCGTTAATATCCAGGCAACCGGCCAGCACTTTCGGCTGATTGGCGATCACACCGATGGTGGAACCGTTGATCCGAATAAATCCGGTAATCATATTCATGGCGTAAGTGGGTTGAATTTCATAGAAATCTCCCTCATCGGCAATCGAAGTAATAATATCTTTCATATCATAGGGCTTGTTGGCATTCTCGGGAACAAATCCTTCCATTTCCGGAAGCATTCGATTCAAGTCATCCTCCACAGCAATTTGAGGCGCCCCTTCCATATTGTTTGAAGGCAAAAAGCTTAGGAGTCTTCGAATTTCCTGTAAACACTCCTCATCGTCGGAGGCCTTTACATGGGCCACACCACTTTTGGTATTGTGGGTGGTTGCCCCTCCCAGTTCTTCAGAAGTTACCTCTTCACCGGTTACGGATTTTACTACTTCCGGTCCCGTTATAAACATTTGGCTGGTCTTATCCACCATAAAGATAAAGTCCGTAAGGGCCGGAGAATATACGGCGCCTCCTGCGCAGGGTCCCATGATTGCAGAAATCTGGGGAACCACACCGGATGCGATGGTGTTATTATAAAATATTTGACCGTATCCCGATAGGGCGTCTACCGCCTCTTGGATTCGTGCACCGCCGGAATCATTGAGTCCCACTATAGGGGCCCCCATTTTCAAAGATTGTTCCTGCACCTTAACGATTTTTTTTGCGTGCATTTCTCCCAGGGATCCACCCACCACGGTGAAATCCTGGGCATAGGCATAAACCAGTTTCCCGTGAACTTTCCCGTAACCGGTTACCACCCCTTCACCGGGAGCGTCTACTTTTTCCATTCCGAAGTTTACGCACCGATGTTTCATATGAGCATCGATTTCAACGAAACTGCCCTCGTCAAACAGTAAGTTGATTCTTTCTCTTGCGGTCAACTTTCCCTTTTCATGTTGCTTTTGGATTCTCTTTTCTCCACCGCCGGCACGAATTTTCTCTTTTCGTCGGCGTAAATCTTCCAGTCTCTCTGTGGCCATTTACCATAACCTCCTAAATAGATAATGTTCTATATTACATTTGATTTTACACCTAAACATTATAACATAGTTCTTCTTTGCAAAAACCCTTTTTTACCATATTTCTCGGTAATCAGGGCATTTTTTTATTACCTGGTATCAATACCACGTTATTACCAGGAAAATGTACCGATTATTCTCTTTCACTAAGCTCAATTAATACTCCATTGGTATCTTTCGGATGACAAAAAGCAATCTTTGCTCCCCCTGCACCGTACCGGGGTTTTTCATCAATCATTCGAATGCCTTTTTCCTTCATGGTGGCGATGGCTTTTTCAATATTATCCACCCGGTAAGCCATATGCTGAATCCCTTCTCCTTTTTTATCAATGAATTTTGCAATGGGACCCTCGGGATCCGTGGACTCCAACAGCTCTACTTCCGTGTCGCCGATGGGCAGGAAAGCCACCCGCACTTTTTGCTCCTCTACGGTTTCTTTTCCTTCACATTTAATCCCCAGAACCTCCTCGTAAAATGCTAAGGATTTTTCCAAGTCCTTCACCGCAATTCCGATATGATCTAATTTAGTAGTTTTCATATTTCTCGGCCTCCTTTTTAATCGTTTTTCTTAATACTTTTTCACTGGCTTCATAAGGATTCAACCTACGCTCCGCAACGTTCTTCGAGAACTCTTTGATATCCCGTTGGATTTCATCTTCCCTGAGAAGATCCTGCATCATACGATCTTTGATGAGTTCAAGAATTTCAATTTCACTGCTTTTGATTCTGCGATTCAACATCTCTCCCGATTCGTTCAAGTAGGCAAGATGGTCCTTTATGGCCGATAACAATTCTTCGATTCCTTTGTTTTGTGTAGCCACTACCTGATGTACCGGGGGTCTCCAGTCGGTCTCTGCAAAATCCAGCATATTATCGATTTCCCTATGGGTTTTCGCAGCTCCCTCCCGGTCCGCCTTATTAATTGCAAAGACGTCACCGATTTCCATGATCCCCGCCTTAATGGCCTGTATATCATCGCCGAGGCCGGGAACCATGACCATTAACACCGTATCCGCGGTTTTCATAATATCCACTTCCGATTGGCCTACGCCCACGGTTTCGATAAAGATATAATCCATACCGTATAAATCCAAAGCTTTAACCGCTCCCTGGGTGGCTTTCGAGAGTCCTCCCAAATGCCCCCGGGTTCCCATACTGCGAATAAATACTCCGGGATCCACGGCAAGGTCGTTCATTCGGATGCGGTCTCCCAAAATGGAGCCACCGGAGAAGGGACTGGTGGGGTCCACCGCGATAATTCCCACGGTTTTTTCTTCCTTACGAAGAATTTTTACCAGTTTATCCGTCAGGGTGCTTTTTCCCGCACCCGGCGGTCCCGTAATGCCTACTACTTTGGCCTTCCCCGTATACCGGTAAAGATCCCCTAATATTTCGATGGCTTTCGGATCGTTATTTTCCAGCATGGTAATCATACGGGCCGTTGCTTTTTTATTTCCCTGTCTAAGTTTTTCTTTTAAATTATCCATAATTCACCGCCAGTCTGTAACCTAAGTCTCGAATCCTTCATTTCTTTTTTACATAGGGAAGTAGATGATTGGCAACAATCATCTACTTCTTATATTTTACTTTATTTCTTTAAATTGTTCTTAATAAACTCCACCGTAACCCCCGTAGGCGTTCCCGGAGTAAATACCGCCTCGATTCCCGCGTCCTTTAATCCTTGAATATCATCATCGGGAATAACCCCTCCGGCAAGGACCAGTACTTCATCATAAACCCCTTCTTTTTTGAGTTTTTCTACGATTGTAGGCAGTAAATGATTGTGGGCTCCGGATAAAATACTCATTGCCAATACATCCACATCTTCCTGTATAGCTGTTTGAACGATTTGATCCGGGGTTTGTCTTAGACCTGTATATACAACTTCCATACCTGCATCTCTTAGGGCTCTGGCAATTACCTTTGCTCCTCGATCATGCCCGTCCAGTCCCGGTTTTGCCACTAATACTCGTATCGGTTTGTCCATGAAAAGACCTCCTCAATATTTTCCGTTATCTTCACTTTGTTATTTGAAAAATTCCTGTTTAAAGAATGATATTCACCCTAAATTACAACACTTTGCTGATACTCTCCAAAGACTTCCCGCAACACATCACAAATTTCTCCTAAGGTTGCATAGGCTTTTACCGCTTCCAGTATAAAGGGCATGGTATTATCCGTTCCCTCCGCTGCCTTTTTCAATGCTTCGAGTTTTTCTTTAACCAGGTTTTCATCACGACTTTCCTTGGTTTTAGCAATTTTATCGCGTTGCAGCTGCTCTACCTTCGGATCAACTTTTAAGAGTCCTTCGATGGGCTTTTCCTCCACCTGGAACTTATTCATTCCCACAACGATACGTTCTTCTTTTTCCAGTTCTTTTTGATAGTTGTAAGAGCTGTCCATAATTTCTTTTTGAATATAACCTTGTTCAATGGCTGCGGGAGCGCCCCCCAGTTCATCGATCTTTTCGATGTATTCCAAGGCGGTCTTTTCGATAGAGTCGGTTAAACTCTCTACATAGAAGGATCCGGCCAAGGGATCCACGGTATCCGCCACACCGCTTTCATGGGCCACTACCTGCTGGGTTCTTAAGGCCACTCTTACGGAGTCTTCCGTAGGTAGCGCCATTGCTTCATCCTTAGAGTTGGTATGCAGGGACTGAGTGCCTCCCAGTACCGCGGCTAAAGTTTGTATTGCCACACGAACAATGTTGTTGTCCGGTTGTTGTGCCGTTAATGTGGAACCGGCGGTTTGGGTGTGAAACTTCAGTTGCATGGATTTCGGGTTTTTCGCCCCGAAGCGTTCTTTCATGATTTTCGCCCAAAGCCTTCTTGCGGCTCTAAACTTCGCCACTTCTTCCAACAGATCATTGTGTGAGTTAAAGAAGAAGGACAGTCTCGGTGCGAAAGAGTCCACATCCAGTCCCGCTTTAATGGCAGCTTCCACGTAGGCAATTCCGTCGGCTAAGGTAAAGGCCACTTCCTGGGTTGCCGAGGATCCCGCTTCCCGAATGTGATAGCCGGAAATACTGATGGTATTCCAATTCGGCACCTCTTTTGAACAGTAGGCAAAAATATCCGTAATCAGTCGCATGGATTCTTCCGTTGGAAAAATGTAGGTTCCCCGTGCTATGTATTCCTTTAAAATGTCATTTTGAATCGTTCCCCGAAGTTTATCCGCACTGACACCCTGCTTTTCTCCCACTGCGATGTACATTGCCAAAAGCACTGCCGCCGGAGCATTGATGGTCATGGATGTGCTGACTTTATCCAAGGGGATTCCGTCAAATAAAATTTCCATATCCTTCAGAGAATCGATGGCAACCCCTACCTTGCCCACTTCCCCTTGAGCCAGCTCATGATCGGAGTCGTACCCTATTTGTGTAGGCAAATCGAAGGCTACGGAAAGTCCTGTCTGACCCTGGTCTAATAAATACTTGTATCTTTTGTTGGATTCTTCAGCTGTAGCAAAGCCCGCGTATTGACGCATGGTCCAAAAACGACTTCGATACATTGTAGGCTGTACCCCTCTTGTGTACGGGTACTCTCCGGGAAAACCCAAGTCCTCCTGATAATCCAGCTCTGCAACATCCTCCGGGGTATAAAGTCTTTCAACGTCTCTTCCGGAAGTACTGGTGAAGGCTTCTTTTCGTTCAGGAAAACGACTTAAACCTTTGTCCACTTTTTCCTTCTGCCATCTTTGTTTCTCTTTTTTCAGCTGTTCTAACTTCTCTTTTTCATACATCTTGTTTCCTCCCTTTAATTTTATTAAAATGGAAACGAGCAATCTTTCAATTGTGCTAACCCTTGTTTTAAAGAAAAGATTCAACCCTCTTTAATCAGCACATCACAGGCTTTCTGCTTTCTTTTGCTTCTTACTTTCCGCATTATTTTGCAAGTATTATTCTTCCCCTTGCAAGATGTTGAAATTTCAACTCTGTACCTATACACATTCTACATTTTTTAGAAACCTTGTGCAAGGTTTATTTTAAATTTTCTTTATAATATAACTGTTCTATGATTATTTTCCATAAAAATACCCTGAGAAAATTTCTCAGGGTATTTTTGTCGGGGAGATATCCCGCTTCATTATTTATTTTTTTTCTCTTCCTCTTCGGATACATCTTCCCTGTCCGTTTCATTTTTCTTAGACTCGGGCTCCTCCGTTTCCTTGGAATCGGTTTCGTCATTTTTCTCAGCATCCGGCTGGTCAGGCTCCTTTGCATCTTCTTCAGGTTCTTTCGAATCCTCTTTTGTTCCTTCTTTGATGCTTTCTTCCTCTGCCTTTTGCTCATGACCTTCCCGTACTTCTCTTTTGATTTCCTGGAGTTTTTCTTCCTGCTTTTCCATTTCCTTAGGGTTTTTCTCCACTTTTCGATCCTTCGTCCGTTGCTCTTTAAAGGCTTTTTCTTCCTTTTCCGAATCAATTTCCGCTTGAATCTTTACGGAAGCCAGCTTTTTCTCCAAGCTGTCAGCGGTGTCCTCTTTCTCTACGGTAACCAATCCTTTAAAGATCTTTTCAAATTGGAAACCATTTAAGGTCTCCATTTTCAGCAGTGCCTGGGCAACCGCTTCCAATTGAGCCTCATGTTCTTCGAGGATTTTGATCGCCGCTTCATAAGCGTCATCCACAAATCGTTTGATTTCCCGGTCCACTCGTGAGGCCACTTCTTCCGAGTAATCTCTTTTCGAAGCGAAATCTTTCCCAAGGAATACTTCCTCATCGCCGCTGCCGAAGGTCATCGGTCCAAGTTTTTCACTCATACCATACTTCGTCACCATGGCTTTGGCCACCTGGGAAACTCTTTGTAAATCATTTTGAGCACCGGTACTGATATCATCAAGCTTTAGTTTTTCCGCTACCCGTCCACCGAGTAAGTGAATAAGATTTTCTTCCATCTCTGTCTTTGTGGCGTAGGACTTATCCCCTTCGGGTAAAATCATGGTGAATCCGCCGGCTCGTCCCCTTGGAACGATGGTAATTTGATGCACCGGATCGGAATTCGGCAGGCATCTTGCAGCAACCGCATGTCCCGCCTCGTGGTACGCGGTAATTCTTCGTTCTTTTTCACTGATTACCCGGCTCTTCTTCTCAATCCCCGCAATAACTTTCGTAATGGCTTCTTCTATGGTAGCCATGTTGATTCTTTTTGCCCGACGTCTGGCGGTAAGCAGCGCCGCCTCGTTCATTAAGTTCTCTAAATCCGCCGGGGTAAAGCCCGGGGTTCTTCGAGCAAGCACCTTAATGTTTACATCGTCATCCAAGGGCTTGCCCTTTGAATGAATATTAATAATCGCTTCCCGACCTTTAATATCCGGAAGACCCACTTCCACTTTTCTATCAAATCGTCCCGGTCGAAGCAGTGCCGGGTCTAAAATATCCGGCCGGTTGGTGGCGGCAACGATAATGATCCCTTCGTTAATACCAAAACCGTCCATTTCTACAAGCAGTTGATTCAGGGTTTGTTCCCGTTCATCATGACCACCGCCGAGACCGGCGCCTCTTTTTCTACCGACCGCATCAATCTCATCGATAAATACGATACAGGGAGAATTTTTCTTCGCCTGTTCAAACAGGTCTCTTACACGGGAAGCTCCCACTCCTACGAACATTTCCACAAAGTCGGAACCACTGATACTGTAAAAGGGTACTCCGGCTTCACCGGCCACCGCTTTGGTGATATAGGTTTTTCCTGTACCGGGAGGACCAATCATCAGTACCCCTTTAGGAATTCTTGCTCCCAGTTCAATAAAGCGCTTCGGGGATTTTAAGAAATCCACCAGCTCCGATAATTCTTCCTTCTCTTCATCCATACCTTCCACATCGTCGAAGGTAACTTTCTGCCGATCCTCTTCCTTTTGCAGCTTCGCTTTGCTCTTTCCGAAGTTCATGACTTTACTGCCGCCCCCCTGGGACTGCTGCATGAAAACAAACCAAAAAACCACAAAAACAAGAATGATCAATATCGTCGGCAACATACTGATAAACCACGGGGTTTCCGCCGGTGGCTCCCCGCCTATGGTTAAATCCGTTTCATCCATCTTATCCGTTAAAATTTCAGTAAACCGGGCATCATCAAAAACATCGGGAATATAGGATTGAAACTCCTGTTCCTCTCCATTAACCAAACGGACCCCATCTACCGAACGTTCCTGAGTGGTAATTGAAACCACACGGTCATTCATTAAATCCTGGTACAGCTCTGAAAATTCTATATCTTCGATCTCTTGCGCTTCCATTCCCCATCTTTGTACAATCAACAGCAGTACAATAAATATTAAGATGTAAAAACTAGCACCACGGAAAAATTTCCTCAACAAAAGTCCTCCTCTCATTCTCCTGTTCATTTAAACACTTTAAATATTTTAACACAAG
>Ga0207421_10000552_pt1 | contig 48419 bp, 45 predicted proteins | sample SodLakKL_010_SED_4_FD_187542 | JGI IMG/M metagenome (GOLD analysis project Ga0207421, IMG submission 187542) | Alkaline sediment microbial communities from Lake Tanatar, Kulunda Steppe, Russia - 8KL_010_SED (SPAdes) (version 2) | ecosystem: Environmental > Aquatic > Non-marine Saline and...
GCTGAACAAGATTTAAAGAAAATCTTAGATTTTGCTTTAAAAGGTCAGCACGAAGGAAGAGATTCTTTTGTGCTGGCCTTTTTTATTGGAAAAACCCAAAAACACAAGGAGGCGGAAAAATGTTAAGTCAAAGCGCAAAAGTTCGAAGTCGGTCGGTTTTTCAGTTGGAAGGAATGCCCGGTATCGGGAAAGCCTTTCCCTTAGGAATGCAGCATGTGTTAGCCATGATTGTGGGAAACATCACCCCGGCGATTATCATCGCGGGGATCGTTGGACTGGGCACCGGAGATGCAACGCTGTTGGTACAAAGCGCCATGTTTATTGCAGGAATTGCAACCCTTATTCAGCTTTATCCCATGGGTAAAGCAAACTCCCCTTACCGCATCGGATCAGGCCTTCCGGTGATCATGGGCGTCAGCTTCGCCTACATTCCGCCCTTAATCGCCATCGGCAGTCAATATGGAATTGCTGCCATACTGGGCGCCCAAATGATTGGTGGTATAGTGGCGGTTATTGTGGGTATATTTATTAAACCGATACGAAAATATTTTCCTCCCATGGTAGCGGGTACCGTAGTGTTTACCATTGGGCTTTCGTTGTACCCTGTAGCAGTCAACTATATGGCAGGCGGTATAGGTCAAGCCGGTTATGGTTCTTATACCAACTGGCTGGTAGCTGTTGTTACGCTTTTGGTAGTGCTTTTCTGTAACCAATTTGCAAAGGGCTATGCAAAACTGGCCTCCATATTAGTCGGAATCTTAGCCGGGTACTTTCTTGCCATTCCCTTAGGACTCGTGAACTTTGCTCCGATTGGAGAGGCTTCCTGGTTTGCCCTGCCGAGACCATTGCACTTTGGAATTGAATTTTATCCCTCGGCCATTTTAACCATGGCGATTATGTATGTGGTAAACTCTGTGCAAGCGGTAGGGGACCTTTCCGCCACAACTGTGGGAGGCATGGGTCGGGAGATCACCGATGAAGAACTGTCGGGAGGAATTATCGGCAACGGAGTGGCCAGTGTTATCGCCTCCTTCTTTGGAGGACTTCCCACGGCTACCTATAGTCAAAATGTGGGTATTGTAAGCATGACGAAGGTTATCAGCAAGTTTGTACTGGCCTTGGCCGCAGGAATGATTTTACTGGCAGGATTTGTTCCGAAGGTGGGAGCCTTAATGACAACCATACCCCATAGTGTTCTTGGGGGAGCCACCATTACGGTGTTTGCCCTAATTACCATGACCGGGATTCGACTGATCATTCAGGACGAACTTTCCATTCGAAACATTACCATCGTGGGATTAGCCGTAGCCCTGGGGATTGGCATCAGTCAAGTTCCCGAAGCCTTAGAATTATTTCCCGGCTGGTTTATGATGATTTTCGGAAGTTCCGCCGTTGTAATTTCAGCCATTGTGGTTTTCACGCTGAATATTGTCCTGCCGAAAAAATCTATTGAAGATGAGAGACGAGAACGTGAAATTATGGAAAAAGAAATGGAAGTGGAGGGTTAATAAATGATCACCATACGTACTTATTATTTCCCTGAAACCATGGAAGCCGCCTACGAAAAACTTACGGAGCGAAGGAACAATGCTGTAATCGGAGGGGGCGGATATTTAAAACTCGGGTCCAAGGCCATCGGTACCGCCGTGGATCTATCCAATCTGGGGCTGGACTATATTAAGGAAGAAGAGAAGTCCTTTGAAATCGGAGCCATGACCACCTTTGCGGGGATGATGCTTCACGAAGGGTTAAATCAGCATTTTAATAATCTTTTTCAACGGGCAATTGAAGATATTGTGGGGATGCAGCTGAAAAATATGGTGACCATCGGCGCTACGATTTATTCCCGTTACGGTTTTTCCGACTTTTTAACCGCCCTTTTGGTTACCACTACTAAGGTAAAGCTTTATAAAGGGGGATGGATTTCCTTGAATGAATTCTTGGAAAATGGTCCGAAGGAGCGGGACATTGTAGAGAAAATCAGCATTGAAAAGACCAAGGGTTTTTATAGCTTTCAGGATTTAAGAGGCTCCAGCAGCGATTATTCCATACTCAATCTGGCATTGTCAAAAGAAGGGGATCATTACCGAATAGCCCTGGGAGCACGACCGGGCAGAGCCAAACTTGCAGTGAAAACCATGGCATTTTTGGAGGGTAAGGAACTCTCAGAAGAGCATATGGAAAAGGCCGGAGAAGTGCTAACCAAAGAGATGGTTTTCGGAACCAATGGCAGGGGATCGAAAGAGTATCGGCGTGCCATGGGGAAAGTGTTATTGAAAAAAGCGTTACAGGAGGGATCAATCCATGAAGATTAAGGTGACCATCAACGGGAAAGAAAAAGAACTGGAGATTGCTCCCGACGATTACCTATCGGAAGTCCTGAGAAAAGAAGGGCTCTTAGGGGTGAAAAAAGGCTGTGACACCGAATCCTGCGGGCTTTGTACGATTCATCTGGAGGATGTGGCCGTGCTTTCCTGCGGAACCCTGGCGGCAAAGGCCGACGGCAAATCCATAACCACCATCGAAGGGGTAAGGGAAAAGGCGGAACAGGTTCGTTATCAGCTGGCGAAAAGAGGGGTGGATCAATGCGGCTTCTGTGCGCCGGGAACCATTATGAGTATACTGTATTTGGAAAAAGTGGTGGAAAACCCCACCGACGAGGAAATCAACCGATACTTAAAAGGAAACTTTTGCCGCTGTTCCGGATATGTGGGACAGTTGGAAGCGGTAAAATCTTATCTGGAGGGTCAAAAACATGAAGTATGTGAATGATTCCATCAAAAAGATCGACAGCGATGCGCTGTTAAAGGGAAAAGGGGTGTACACCGATGATTTAGCCCCGAAGGATGCCCTGTGTATAAAAGTGGTTCGAAGTCCCCATGCCTTCGCAAAAATCACAAATATTGATGACCGGCTAACCCGTAAGGTAGCGGGGGTGGAGATGGTCCTGACCTATAAAGATATAAAAAGAATTCCCTTTACCAGGGCGGGACAGTGTTATCCCGAGCTCTCCCCCTACGATAAATTTGTACTGGATGAATACGTGCGGCACGTAGGCGACGATGTGGCTATTATTGTAGCGGAGAATCAGAAATCCGCCGAGATGGGGGCTAAAAGACTGAAAGTGACCTATGAAGTGTTGGATCCCTTACTGGACTACAGGAAAGCCGAGGGACATAAAACTTTGGTCCATCCGGAAGAAGACAACTTTATTCCCGTGGATTTTGTGGGTTATGATCGAGAAAAAAATCTCGCCACTGAAATGGGTTTTGAGGTGGGAGAGATTACCCAAGCCCTGGAAGATTCCGACGTGGTGATAAAAAAAACCTATGAAAGCCAAGCCCAGGCCCAAGCCATGATGGAGACCCAACGAGCCTTTAGTTACGAGGATGAGTACGGCCGATTGGTGGTGGTATCCTCCACCCAAATCCCCTTTCATGTTCGAAGAACCCTAGCCCGGGCCCTGGATATGCCCATGAGTAAAATTCGGGTGATCAAGCCGAGAATCGGCGGGGGATTCGGCTCGAAGCAAAGCATTCATGCGGAGTTTTATCCCGCATTGATTACGAAGATGACGGGAAAACCCAGTAAAATAGTATACGGTCGAAAGGAGGTATTCACGGGAACCACCTCGAGGCATAAAATGAAATTCGACATAACCTTGGGAGCCACCAAAGAGGGAGAAATTCTCGGCATCGAGATGAATGCCCTCTCCGACACCGGTGCTTACGGAGAACATGCCAACACCACCGTAGGGGCCGCAGGGAAAAAAGTGCTGACCCTGTACAATAAGGTCAAGGCCTGCAGTTTTAAAGGAAAAGCGGTATATACCAACAATCTACCCGGGGGAGCCCTCAGGGGCTTTGGGGTTACCCAGGGGACCTTTGCTTTGGAGTCTGCAATCAATGAACTGGCGGAAGCCCTCAACATGGATCCCGTGAAGCTTCGGGAAATGAATATGATCAAAAAAGGGGAAACCACCCCAATTTACAATATCATTACCAAAGGTTCCGGTCCGGAGCCGATTTACATGGACAGTTGTGAACTGGAAGCCTGTGTACAAAAAGGAAAAGCGCTTTTTGCCTGGGAAAACCGGAAAAATCGAATAGAAAAAGACCGGGAATCACAAAAGATAAAAGGAAAAGCCCGGGGTATCGGCATGGCCATCGCGCAACAGGGATCGGGACTGCCCAATATCGACATGGCGGGGGCAACGATTAAACTCAATGACGACGGTTTCTTTACCCTGCTGGTCGGAGCCACGGATATCGGTACGGGCAGCGATACGATCCTGAGTCAAATCGCCGCCGAGGCCCTGGATGTTTCCCTGGATAAGATCAATATTCACGCTTCCGATACCGATGTCAGCCCCTTTGACAGCGGAGCCTATGCTTCAAGCACCACTTATACTTCCGGAAACGCCGTAATCGAAGCCTGTAAAAACATGAATTCCCTGATAATAGAATACGGTGCAAAAGTATTGGAGGAAAACAGGGAGAACATCTCCTTTGAAAAGGGAAAGATTTTCAGTAAAAAGGGAAAAGAAATTTCCTTAGAGGCGTTCTCGAAAAAAATCACCTACTCCATGATTCATCAACAGCTCACCGCCACGGGCTCCTTTGTGCCCAAAAAAGCAGCCCCTCCTTATATGGCGGGATTTGCGGAGGTGGAGGTAGACCTGGACACGGGGAAAGTGGACCTTCTGGACTTTGTAGGAACCGTGGACTGCGGTACCGCCATCAATCCCATGCTGGCCCGGGTTCAAGCCGAGGGAGGAATCGTCCAGGGCATCGGGATGGCCTTATATGAAGAAGTAAAAGTTAATCCTAAAGGAAAGTTAAAGTCCAATACCTTTATGGAGTATAAAATTCCTACCAGAAAAGATGTGCATACTATTCAAGTGGAGCTGATCGAGGGCCATGATGACACGGGACCCTACGGAGCCAAATCCATCGGTGAGGTTGTGATCAACACCGTGCCCCCGGCAATTATGGAGGCCATTTATCAGGCTGTGGGCGTAAGAATCCGCAGCCTGCCCGCAACCCCCGAGAAGGTTTGGCGGGCCATGAATACTGAAAAATAAGTTTTTAAACCTTTAGTAACATTAAGAAGACACAAAAGTCACTTTCATAGAAGGACCTCGGAAGATTAGATTCCAGTTCTAAGATTTCGGGGCTCCTTCAAGGGGTGGCTTTTTTGTGCTGCGAATCGGCAAACAAAAATGCGCTGTATGAAAAAATGTGCTGTATGTAAAAATTCGACACAGTCTATAAATAAAACGACGCTGTAGATAAGAAAAAAACCTGTGTATATGTGTAGGAATTGTGTATAAAAGCCAGGAAAATTCTGGTCAAAACCATAAAACTATCCACAGGTAAGAAAATATTGCTTTTATTTCCCGGCTTCGGGTATAAGTAAAGAAATTAGCACATAGGAAGGAAGGGTTATAAAATGAATACACAGGAATTTTTAACGCAAATTTCAGCGGCCTCTGAGGAAAGAAAAATTTTAGAGATCATTTCTTCCTCCGGTCCTTTAAAAAAACTGGAAGGGCTCTATGATACGCCCCTGGATCTGCTGGGGTCTTCTTATTTGGATAATCCATACCTTCGCAACGCCCTTCTTCAGGACCTCTCAAAGGATCATTTTTCCTTTCGATCCTATGTAAAAGCATTAAAGGGGTTGGATCCTGAGGATCCGAAAGGATTGTCCATATTATCCTTTATGATGGCGCTGTCCATCGAGGTGGAAGAACCTTTGGTCCAAAGAAACATATTATACCCCTTTCGAAATCACTTCTTAGAAAACAGGGAAGAGAGCTTCGGACTATACTGTTATCTGTTATATTTTGCCCTTCCCTTCGAGGATTATCCTGTTTTGAAAAATTATAAAACATACACGAAGCAGATCCAAGAGGCCGCCCCCATAGAACATTTCCCCGAGCAGTTTTCCCTGATGCAGTTTTTGTTTCAAGGAAATCCCTTGCAAATTGGAAAAGGCAATAGCGGCGGACTCAGCACCTTTTTATTGCAGCTGGGAAAAGCTTTGACCAATTCCATGGAAATCAGTCAGGTATTTACCCTGTCCTTAAGGGATATTTCCCAAGAGCGGAGTACATATCATTTGATACAAGCCTTCGAGCCCAATCATTATTCAATATCCATTCCCTTTCATCCGGGAAAAGACCCGAATTTTATCAATAACCACAGTTTTTTAAAGGCCATGGTTTCCGTGGTACTAGAGAAACTGAAACTGAACCCAAACATTTACCATGTCCGCTACTTAAATGATGCCTCTTTAGCCATGGCAAAGCTCGCTCAGGAAAAGAAACGTTCCCTGGTATTGACCCTGACCCCGGACCCCCACCGATCTATGGTTCGGGAAGATAACTTAAGGGTAATCGGCCACGGGTATCGGGAAGGGATAGAAAAAATTCATAAAATTGAAGTGGGAAAAAAACTCCTGGAGATAACCCAGGGAGTTATCGGTATTGGGGGAGAAAAAGCGAAGGAACGACTGCTTCACTACTTTCCTGAATTAAACTTAATGCCTCGGAACAAACCCTTTCAAATGATCAGTGAAGGCATTGATATACATTTGCCGATTAAGCAGAGGATGGACATTGAAAAGGTACTCCTTTCCTCTAAGCACCGGTTTTCAATTGATCCGAAGAACTTGACAAAACCCTGTATATTAAATGTGGGAAGACTGCATCCTCTGAAAGGGCAGCAAAGGCTGTTGGAGGCCTTTTACCAGTCGGGAGCTTATGAAAAATATAACTTAGTGGTTATAGGGGGTAATTTTCAAACACCCAATGAAGCGGAGGCGGATTTTTTAAACTTTGAACAGAAATACCTAAAGGCCCATCCCGAACTACGGGGAAATTATCTCCATATACCGGGGATTCCCAATAACACCGTTCGTTTAATCGAGCGAAAAATCAACGGGTTGGACAATTCTGATTTTCCGAATATCTATTTTTGTTCCAGTGAGAAAGAGGAGTTCGGCATTGCAATTCTGGAAGCCATGGTGGAAGGGTTTATCGCCATCGGTCCGAAAGTGGGAGGGGTTTCCACCTATATTGAACATGGCGTAAACGGCTTTTTAGGAGATAGTCAAAAGGTATCGGATCTGGAAAAAAGTCTTAGGGAAATCATAAGTTTTTCCCAAGGGGATCCTGAAAGGATTGGAGTTCTGAAAAAGAACAGCAGAAAAACCATTGAAGAAAATTACTCCATGGAGGCAATATCCTTAAAATTTGCAGAATTCTATCGGGGGGTTTTAGATTATGAAAAGAGAAAATAAAAAAATAGTTGTATTAAGTCCCCCATTTTACTCTCATTTTCAACCGTTAAAAACCTTGGCAAAGGCTTTAAAAACCCTGGGAGCCCAGGTAACGATTGCCTGCAGTGGGGATTTTCAAGAAGAGATAGAAGATGCAGGGTTGGATTTTCACCTTTTGAATATCAATAAAAACCAAAACACGGGGATTGCTAAAAATACACAGCAGGACCGGGAAGAGAAAAAACGGCTGGAGGAATTTTTTCAAGCCACCTACGAAGGGCCGGTGAAAACCCTAATTACCCAAGGGGACCATCGAATCAGGGATATGTTTTCCAATCCAGGGGAGTTGATTGATGGAATTCGACAGTTAAATCAAAAACATCTGCCGGATCTTATGATTGTGGATCAACTTTCCTATGGTGCTACCCTTGCCTTAATCGGACTGGAGATTCCCTTTGTCACCTTCTGTCCTCCCCATCCCGAAACCATAGAGTCCAAAGAGGAAAGTGGAGGCTTGACGGAATTCTGGCCACGGGCATTGGAACCTTCAAAAAGAGAAAAGCACTTGTTGGGGCAAAAGCAGAAGGAAGTAAATAATAAGTTCGCAGAAGCGTTTAAAGAAGTTTTTACCACTCATTTTCCTAATAGCCCGGTGGATAAGTATTCTTTAAACAATCCTTTTTCCCTAACCTCTTCCCTGGGCGTGTTTTTTAATTATCCGAAGTTTTCGAATCGATCTTCAAAATCCCTTTCCAATGGAACAGCGACCTATTATTCCCATTACTGCTTTGAGCCAGAAAAATTAGAAGGAGTGCTCAAATCCCAGGTACTGAAAGAAAAAAGACGAAAGGTTTTAATATCCTTCGGCACCTTTCTCTCGGAGCGAAGAGATGTTATCGAAGCCCTCATTCAAGGTTTTATAACCCATAAAGATTCCTGGCACATTTATGTTGCCACGGGAGGCAATGAAGAGTTTTTTATACAGTTGTCCGCGGATCAGGTCACCCGGGCCGCCTTTTTACCTCAAAAAGCGTTGCTTCCCTATATGGATTTGGTTGTACATCATGGAGGGGCCAACAGTTTTACCGAGACCCTTTATTATGGAAAACCGATGATTATTCTGCCCTTTTCCAGTGATCAATTTGCCATTGCCTATGATGTGGAAAGAAATCAAATCGGTGAAGTCTTGGATCCGAATCAGCTTACAAAGGAAGACCTTCATCGAGCCATTGAAAAAACCGGTTCCGAGGACCTTCGAAAAAGTCTTCGGTACTGGAAGGATAAAAGTCAAGAAAAAGGGCCCCTAAAGGGAGCCCGGTGGATTATGGATCTGGAGTAATAAAATAAGCGGTACAAAAAACCCACGCAAATCTTTGTTTTAGTCTGCAAATTCAATGGTATCCATAATACTCGTTACTTGATCTATCATATCTTCATATTGCTCTGGATCACTAAAGAAATAAACCCGGAAAACAAGATTTTCCTTTGCGACGATACTGATTTTTTGCCGTTGTTGAATGGGGGTATCTTCCATAAGGTAAACCTGTAAATTTTCCAAATGGGCCCGTGCGATGCTTAAGGATTGCTCGGGGTCCTCATTTGCATCTTCCAGGTTTCCAAGAAGTTCATAGAGACCTTCTTGAAATTCCTCATTATGGGTAATCTCCTCTGTAAAGGATTTTGGATCATCCTGGGCGGACAGATAATCCTGAATCTCATCATGTTGGGTTAAATCCTCTGATAGGACACCGTACAGAACTTCAGCAGTGCCCTGTAAAAGCGCTATTTCCAGCTGAAGGGATTTTCCCGCATAACCGTCGATTAGAACGTCTTCAAAGGAAATTTTGGTAATATAATCTTCTTTTTCCGCAGAGGCAAGACCTTGGGTAAACTCTTCGGCTATTTGGGCGTCAAAATCCTTCTGTTCATCAAGACTGTTCACCGTTTCCGCTTCAAGAACAAAATCATAACCGGATCCTTTTTCGATGATTACCAAGCTGATGCCGGGAGATCCTGAGCCGCTGACCAGCCACTCTGCAGGATGTTGAAAGGTTATGTAGTCATCTTCGTAGGTGATGTACGCCTGCTCTGATGGACCATTATTGCCGGTGTTTTCCTCTGTGATACCGGGATCTTCATCGGTACAACCAACGATCAAGCTTAGAAGGAACACTGTGAGAAATAGGATCATGAGTTTTTTTATCATAAGTAATGCCTCCTTAGTATTAGTACATATACCTTATTGTATCCTAAGCCACAGGGCATGTCTAGAAAACATCGAAAGACCCTTAGAGAAGGATTTTTTTCAGTAATCTTTGAGCAGCGGATGCTTAAAAGTAAAAGGATTGCTCTTATGCAATAAAAAAAATAGTTATAAAGGTTATAAAAATGGGGTATATACGATATAATGACAAAGTAAATAGATAAAAGGAGGATTTATATGATACCAACACCCCATATTGAAGCGAAAGATCAAAGTGAAATTGCTAAAACCGTACTGATGCCGGGCGACCCCCTGCGGGCAAAATTTATTGCCGATACCTTTTTAGAAGATGTGGTACAGTTTAACGAAGTGCGTAATATGTTGGGATATACCGGAACCTATAAAGGTCGTAAAATTTCGGTGATGGCCAGCGGTATGGGTATGCCAAGCATTGGGATATACTCCTATGAGCTTTACGAGTTTTACGGTGTGGAAAACATCATTCGAATCGGGTCCTGTGGAGGATATACAGAGAATGTTAAGCTTTATGATGTAATCCTTGCAAAGGATGCCTGGAGTGAATCCAGTTACGCCAAGGTTCAGGGCGGATATGATAAGGAGATCATTGAAAGCACGGAAAGTTTAAATGTAAAACTTACGAAGTATGCCAAGGACCTAAATATCCCTATGCATACCGAAAGAATTCACTCTTCCGATGTATTTTATCGGGAAAACTTTGAGGAGTATAAGGAAATTTATCAGAAGCATGGTTGTGTAGGCGTGGAAATGGAAGCTTTTGCTTTGTTTCATAATGCCAAGATTCTAGGAAAAAAAGCAGCCTGCTTACTGACCGTATCCGATAACCTGGCCACTAAGGAAGCCACCACTTCCGAAGAACGGCAAAATGCTTTTACCAACATGATGAAGATCGCCCTGGAAATGGCGGAATAGTTTGAAGATCAAAACAAAAGATGACTTCCCTTCAGGTAGAAAGATTTAGATAAATCTTATATACTGAAGGGGAGTTTTTCTAGTATAAGCTTTTTTTCTTACTCAATAAAATTTTAACGGATTTTCAGATAGTTTTGGGTATAAGATTAAAATGGGATAGGTTTAGAACCGTTATTATTGTGATATTAAAATTTTCTTGCTAGATATCCCCTCTCAAGGGTGATACAATAGGGAGGTATTTATACGGAAAGGACGGTAGACAAATGAGTGATGTAGAGAAAACCTTAGATCAATGCCGTAAACCCCAAGGAGATAAGGGAAAAGAAATCGTAGAAAAAATGAATAAAAATCATTATGAGGTTACCGGTTGGGGACTTCAAATGTTAACCTTAGAAGATGATTCCCAAGTAATTGATCTTGGCTGTGGAGGCGGAAAGACCGTGCAGCGACTGGCAATTCACACTCCTGAAGGGAAAGTTTTTGGCCTTGATTATTCAGAGGACTGTGTAGACTGGGCCAATGAGTTAAATCACCGGGCGGTTGAGGAGGGACATGTAGTCATTATCCGCGGAGAGGTGGACAACACCCCCTTTGAAGATGAAAATTTCGACGCTGCCACCGCAGTGGAAACGATTTATTTCTGGCCGGATATTCAAAAGTCCTTTAAAGAGGTTCATCGGATTTTAAAAGTCGGGGGCCAATTTTTAGTCATTAATGAAGCCTACCCCGATGATAACAACAAGGAAAAAAACAAGGTTTATGAAGAAGTGGGGAACATGGTGGTACCCTCTCCCGAGGAATTAACCTCTTGGCTGGAGGAAGCGGGATTTAAGGATGTTATAATAGAGCTTGAAGAAGAAAAAAACTGGTTGAGAGCACTGGCTCGGAAGTAAGGATATAAGGAGCACAAAGGGGACGGAGGTTTTTGTGTCATCGTGACACAAAAACCTCCGTCCCCTTTGTGCTATGCTCTGTGCTATGATTTTTGCCCATACCAAGTGCCTAACAATGTAACCACAGCAGAGATCAGAATCGGAAGGGTAAAGCTGATTAAAAGTTGATTTGCCATAAAGAAGGGAATCCCGGAGGCAATCCCTAAAAGCGACGCCAGCACGGCGGTATTTTCCGTGACTTTTTTATTGAACAGTCCGTAGAACAAGGGAAAAACCACTCCGGCGCATAGCAAATCCGCCACTAAGAATAAATACAGCACGCTATAGCCTTGGGCAGCAATCAGGGCTGCAGGGATAATAATGACCAAGGTCAATACCCTTGCAAAGCCAAGGAGGGATTTACTATCCATGTTTTTCAGGATACCTCTGGTATTCCCGCTAAAGGTGGCAACCATACCGTTTAAAAGGGTATCCACCGTACTCATAACCAGGACCAAGGCAAGCATAAAAACCATGATAATGAGTCCTATGGGAAAGATTCCGTAAACCAGGGAAAAAAGAGCAACGGAAGGATTCTCAGCATAACCGAGCCCCGTGGAGACGATTCCTAAAACCCCGGTCAGCATCATAATGGGAAGGGCGATGATAATACAAAAGATCAGGGATTTTTTAATGGCTTTATCATTTTTCCCGGAATAAATCCGCTGCCAATAGCCCTGGTGAAATAAGTTCGCAACAAACACGGCAATTCCAAGGGTCAGTCCAAACTCGATCCCTCCGGTATTGCTAAAGCTGAAGAGTTCCGGCGCATTTTCTCTGCTTAGGGATAGAATATTGCCAATCCCTCCGAGATAATAAACGACACCGATACCGGTAATCAGCAGAAATACAAGGACAAACACCATTTGTATCATATCCGTAAACATGGAGGCCCTGAGGCCTCCGTAGGCTATGTAAATCATGGTACCCAGACCAATAAGCAGTGCGGTGAAAAGAAGGGGAATGCCTGCAAGCTCATAGGCCACAAAGGCAATCGCCGTAAGCTCCGCCACCAGGTGAACAAACATATAAAATATGGAGAGCAGAAGAATTAATCCATACATCTTCTTTCCGTATCGTTTTCTTGCAAAGTCGTTTAGGGTACTTCCCTGAGGCAAATAGCTTCGGATTTTCGGACTGAGGATGATAAAGGCAAAATAAAGCCCGCCTAACCCCAGGGCATAGCCGATAACCGTGGTAATCCCGCCGATGGACCCGGCTTCCGGAGGCGTAAATAGAATAAATACTCCTAAAAAAGATGCCAGGAAAGTGGTGGAAAGCATCTTTGTACCGGCGGTTCCCCGGGCGGTGATAAAATCGTCAAGGGTTTCAAATTTTCCCCGACTATAGATAATTCCCACAGCGGTAAAAGCGATAACGGTAAAAATCAGCAGTGCATAAACGTTGGCAGATGAGATCATGAATGATTACCTCCTGAAGTTAAGAAAAATTTTGTAAGATTTTTTGCGGCTCGTTGAATATCCTCTTTGCCAAGAATGGCTGAGACCACGGCGACTCCGTCAACACCGGTATGGATAATAGACTCGAGGTTGTGCTGGGAAATTCCTCCAATACCCACGACGGGAATGGAGACGCTGTCTTTAATCAGTTTCAGCTGATCCAGGGAAACCCTTCGGGTATTACTTTTCGTTTCCGTTGGAAATAATGCTCCGACGCCGATATAATCCGCTCCCTCCGCCTCCGCTTTTTCAGCTTCCTTAAGGGTCGCGGTGGAAGCACCGAGGATTTTTCCGGGGCCGATCAGTCCCCGGGCCACACTCACCGGCAGGTCCTGTTGTCCCAGATGAACCCCCTCGGCATCCACGGCTAAAGCAATGTCAATTCGATCATTAATTATTAAGGGGATTTGGTACTTTTCCGTGAGCTTTTTTACTTCCAGAGCCCTTTGGTAAAATTCCTTAGAAGAAGCCTCCTTATCCCGAAGCTGAAGGACCGTGACGCCCCCTCTAATTGCCTGTTCCAGGCTCTCGATAAAACTCCGTCCCTTTAAAGCCTTTTGATCGGATACCAAATATAGACGATAGGAGATTTTTTCCTTGGAATTACGGCTAGGCATACTGCTTTCAGACTGTTTAAATTTCATAAATTTTTCCCCTTTCCAGATAATCCTGTAGGATAAAGCCGCTAAGGGCATCGAAAAGATGGACTTTGAAACTGCCAAGCCCTTCTTTGAATTCTTGTTCAAGGTGCGTCGCTGCAATTTCACCGGAGATTCCCATTATACTAAGACCCAGCAGAGCCCCATAAAGGGGAGACTCTCCTGTGGCGCAGCAAAGTCCGATGATGGAAGTACTCATGCAGCCAGTGCCGGTAATCTTTGAGAGGAATTCATGGCCGTTATGAATTCGATAAGTTTTTTTGCCATCGGAGATCACATCAACTTTTCCGGTTATGGCAATGATGCACTGAAACCGCTGCGCAAGGGCCTTTGCCATCTCCTCGCCGCCATTTTCCGTACCTTCAGAAGATTCAACCCCTTTGGTTATCACGGAGGTGCCATGGACATTTAAAATCTCCGACATGTTTCCCCGGATGACGGTAAGATCAATTTTCGCTAAAATCTCTGTAATGAGCTTTCGTCGAAGGTCGGTCGTTCCAAGTCCTACGGGATCAAGGATTACGGGAATCCCTAATTCATTGGCTTTTTTTCCGGCTAACAGGAAGGATCTTAGGGTTCGCTGGCTGAGGGTTCCGATGTTTAACACCAGGGCCGAGGACAAAGCCACCATTTCCTCCACTTCTTTTTCATCATCGGCCATAACAGGACTGCCCCCCAATGCCAAAATAGTGTTTGCGCAGTCGTTAGCGGTTACATAATTGGTAATATGGTGGATTAATGGAGACTGTGATTGGATTTCTTCTAAAATCGATTGGAATTCTTCCTGTAAAGTCAATATAAAACCTCCTGTTTCAAGCTTGTTGAACGATTCACCGGTCAAGAGTCCTGCCGGTAAAGCTCATAAAAATGATGCACCGGGCCGGGCCCCTTACCGATTGCAAAAGAGTGCTCTATGGCGGTGGTAATATAGGCTTTGGCGGATTCAACCGCCGTGTGAACCTCCATGCCGTTGCCAAGATTCGCAGCGATGGCCGAGGACAGGGTGCATCCGGTGCCGTGGGTGTTTTTCGTCTCAATACGCTTGCTTGTATAATTTTTATAAATCGTACCGTCAAACAGGATATCCACCGCATCTCCATCGAGATGACCGCCTTTGACTAAAACGTACTGTGGACCCATTAAATGGATTTTTTTTGCGGCGATTTTCATATCGCAGAGGCTTTGAATCTTCATCCCGGTAATTTCTTCCGCCTCGGGAAGGTTGGGCGTGACAATGGTTGCCATGGGAAGAAGGTATTCAATCAGCGCCGCCTTTGCATCGGGTTGCAGTAGATCAAAACCGCTTTTGGAGATCATCACGGGATCCACCACTAAATTATTATGGGGATACTGTTTTAGGGTCTTTGCAATAATTTTGATGGTTTCGGTTTTTGAAACCATACCGATTTTAATTCCGTGTACGGGGATGTCTTCAAATACCGCTTCAATTTGCTTTTTGATGATCTCCGGATCAATGTCCTGTACTGCAAATACGCCTTGGGTACTTTGGGCGGTTACTGCGGTAATGACACTCATTCCGAAGACTTTGTGGGCGGAGAAGGTTTTTAAATCCGCTTGAATTCCCGCCCCTCCCGAGCTGTCGGACCCTGCAATGGTTAAAAGATTTTTCATGACTGCCCTCCTCCTTGTCGATGATAAAATTTTATTACCCCGGATTTATCCATCAGTTTAAAGATGATGTAGCCGATGATGGCTCCTACGATAGAGCTTAAGGCAAAGGGGCCGATAAAGAAAAACAAGGCAACCTCTGAACCCAGCAGGTACCGGGCGATAGGGAAAGCCACCAAAGCCCCGAGGATTCCCGTGCCGAAAACCTCACCTGCGAGGGCAAAGGGGGCTTTGCCGCTTGCCTTAAAAAATACTCCCGCAAGGAAGGCTCCGAACATACTGCCGGGAAAAGCCAGCAAGGAACCGGTACCTAAAATATTTCGAAGCAAAGAGGTCAAAAAGGCTACGACTACGGCGTAATAGGGCCCAAAGAGTACTGCGGCTAAAACGTTGATGGCATGCTGTACGGGGAATACTCGGGATACGCCGATGGGAATGGATATTAAATGGGAACTGAGAACCCCTACCGTAATAAGAAGTGCTGCGGTGGTTAATTTTTTTGTATTCATTTCGTATCTTCCTTTCTAATTGTAATGGTGCTCATCACGACACTAATCGACTGGAGATTGATTTGCTTGTTGATAAAAAAAAGCACAAATCCAGTCATAGGATTTGTGCTTGAATACACAGAAGTATTCGTCTAATAAATATAGACGCACTTTCCTACGCTGGTATGATCCAGATCAGGTAATAAGGATTAAAGACTTTAACGGGTCTTATTCTCAGCTGGCCTATCCAGCGCTCCCAGTGATTCGTATGCTCTTTGTTTATATAAAATCAGCATAGCATAAAATAAATTATTAAGCAAATGCAAAAATGGATGATTTAGAAATCCAAAAGCAGTACCGAAAAAAATCAGGTGCAGTGAACACAAAGACTGATTGATTCAAGTGTTAAGTTTTCTTAACATCGTTGACAAACCCGGGGGGGTGCCGTACAATTCAAGTATAATCATTCTCACTCATATATCCTGATTGCCAGAATGAATACAGCGGAAATGATTTCTAACTAAAACTTGCAACTAAGAATTTTCAAAGAAGGATAAATCATTTACTATTAGGAGGAATTAGAATGAAGAAAAAAGTGGCTTTTGTATGCGTTCATAACTCCTGCCGATCTCAAATGGCAGAGGGTTGGGCTAAAAAACTGGGGGCCCATGTGCTGGAGGTATACTCTGCAGGAACCGAGGAATATCCGGAAGTTAAACCCAAGGCCGTGGAGGTTATGGAAGAGGCAGACATTGATATGAGTAAGCAGTACCCCAAACTTCTTACGGATATCCCTGAGGAATTAGACATATTAATTACCATGGGCTGCAATGTGGTATGCCCCTTTGTACCGAACAGTCATAGTGAAGACTGGGGTCTTGAGGATCCATCCGGCGGACCCATAGAAGGTTTTAGAGAGACGCGGGATCTGATTAAAAGCAAAGTGGAGGATTTAATCAAACGAGTGGAAAGTGGAGAAATCTAATCACTATCCCCCCATGATTTAATTTGCCGGTACTTTAAAGATAGGGAACAAAAATATCAAACAAGTTAGTTTGAATCATGAACTCTCTTATGAATATAAATCCCATAATAGGGGCTGAATATTATCAAGAGAGTTTTTTCTTTGTTTTTGAGAAAAGAGGGCTTTAATTTCCACCGGATTTCCGTTATAATCAATGCTAGTGAGTAAAGAAAGGAAGTAGAAAATGAGTATTTTAACGGTTAAAAATTTAAGTCATGGTTTCGGAGACCGGGCGATCTTTCATGAGGTATCCTTCCGGTTACTGAAGGGCGAGCATATCGGCCTGATCGGTGCCAACGGAGAAGGAAAGTCCAGTTTTATGAATATAGTCACGGGAAAACTACAGCCCGATGAAGGAGAAATTCAGTGGGCAAAAAAAGTCCGGGTGGGTTATCTTGATCAGCATACGGTGCTGGAAAAGGGAAAGAGCATCCGTGAGGTGTTAAAAGAGGCTTTTCAATACCTGCTTGATATGGAAAGAGAAATGAACGAAATCTGCGATAAGATGGCAAAGGCCTCCCCGGAGGAATTGGAAACCTTAATGGAGGACATGGGAAACATTCAGGATACCTTAACCAATAATGATTTTTACGTCATCGACGGAAAAGTGGAAGAGGTGGCAAAGGGACTGGGTCTTAGTGACGTAGGACTGGAAAAGGATGTGGACGATCTCAGCGGAGGACAACGGACCAAGGTGCTTTTGGCCAAACTGCTGTTGGAAAAACCGGATATTCTGCTCCTGGATGAGCCCACCAACTTTTTGGATGAAGAGCATATCCAGTGGCTGACACGATTTTTACAGGACTACGAGAATGCCTTTATATTAATATCTCATGATATTCCCTTCTTAAACAGTGTAATAAATCTGATCTACCATATGGAAAATCAGAAGCTGAATCGTTATGTGGGAGACTATGAAGAATTTCAAAAAGTGTATGAAGCTAAAAAACAACAGTTGGAAGCGGCTTATAAAAAGCAGCAGCAGGAGATTGACGGACTAAAGGATTTTGTTGCAAGAAATAAGGCCCGGGTAGCCACAAGAAACATGGCCATGTCCCGTCAAAAGAAGCTGGATAAAATGGAAAAAATCGAACTTCCCCAGGAAAAACCCAAGCCGGAATTTCATTTTAAATTGGGAAGAACCTCGGGTAAGAAGTTGTTTCAAACGAAGGATCTGGTAATCGGCTACGATGAACCCTTAACGAAGCCCTTAAATCTTCGAATGGAAAGAGGAGAAAAAGTTGCCCTGACCGGTGCCAACGGACTGGGGAAAACTACCCTTCTTCGAAGTATTTTAGGAGAAATTTCTCCCGTGAAAGGTTCGGTGGAAAAGGGAGAACATCTGGCAATCGGATATTTCGAACAGGAAACGAAGGAAGCGAATTACAATACCTGCATTGAAGAGATTTGGAGCGAGTTTCCCTCGCTGAATCAACACGAGGTGCGCTCGGCCCTGGCGAAATGCGGTTTGACCACAAAACATATTGAAAGCAAAATGGTAGTGCTTAGCGGTGGAGAAAACGCAAAAGTCCGCTTATGCAAACTGCTTAATCGGGAAACCAATCTTTTAATCCTTGATGAGCCCACCAACCATTTGGACGTGGACGCCAAGGAAGAGTTGAAACGGGCCCTTAAGGCTTATAAGGGCAGTGTGCTTTTGATTTCCCATGAACCGGAGTTTTACAAAGAGGTTGTAACAGATATTTGGAACTGTGAGGATTGGTCCACAAAGATTGCGTAGGAATATCCCCGGAGACGTCCGTGCTAGGAATTGATTCTTAGACAGCGACGTCTTTTTTTGAGGGGCGTTAAAGAAATCGAAAGGCAAGCCGATAATATAAAGGGAAGAGTACATAGTAATAGGATTGATAAATAATTATCAACTTCGGGACGATATATAGTCCAAAAAAAAACAGTTAAAGGAGGGAAGCTGATTAATCAGCGTAAAAATGAAAAGCATTCGTATGAAATTAATTATTTATTTTTCAGCAGTCATTTTAATAATCTCGATAGCTTTTAGTGGAGCTTCAATTTTCACTACGAGCAACATTATTCAACAGGAAGCTGAAAGGGCTTTGGAAACTCAATCCCAAGAAATCGGAGAGTTATTTGCCAGTGAACTGAGGGGAAATCTGAACATCTTAGACGCCGTAAGTGACAGTAGCGGAATGGGGACGATGACTTGGTTTACCCAACGGCAAATTTTGGAAAGGTACGTGGAAACCTCAGACTTTTTAGGCTTAGGGGTGGTAAGTCCCGACGGTACAACCCAGTATGCAGATGGATCGACAGCAGAACTGGGAGATCGGGACTATGTTATAAGAGCCTTTGAAGGAGAAGCGAATGTTTCTGATGTAATTATCAGTAGAGTAACGAACTCTCCGGTAGTAATGATGGCGACCCCGATAGAAAATCGGGGGTCCGTGGTGGGAGTGCTGATAGGTCGATTGGAGGGAGAATTCCTAAGTGAGCTATTAGAGGGCAAAGGATATGGGGATCATGGTTATGCTTATATCATTAATGAAGAGGGAACCGTTCAGGCCCATATAAACCGGGAGATGGTAATGGATAGTTTTAACCCTATTGAAGCCTCGACAGAAGACCAATCTCTGGCACCGGTAGCAGAAGTTTTTCAATTAATGCTGCAAGAAACCACCGGGGTGGAGAACTATCATTATCAAGGGAGTGACCTTTATGCAGGGTTTGCTCCCATTGAAGGCACCCAGTGGCGCATGGTGGTTACCGCAGAGCAAGGAGAGGTATTAAGTGCTTTGCCGGCCATGCAGCGCAATGTAATTTTGATGACGCTGATTGTACTAGCTGTAGGAGTTGCTATTGCTTATATAATTGGAAGTGCTTTTTCAAAACCCATTGTGGCGGCCTCCGACGTTGTCAAAAAACTTTCCAATTATGATTTAACCTATGATGAAAAACATCCTGCGGTAAAATATCTGGACCAAAAAGATGAAGTAGGTGTAATGATTCGGGGAATCGCAAAAATGCAGGAGAATTTTGTAGCCCTTCTAAAAGGGGTTTCCAATGATGCTCAAGAGGTGGCCTCCTCTTCCGAAGAATTGACGGCCACCAGTCAGGAATCCTCCAAGGCGGCGGATGAAGTGGCAAAAACCATTGAGGAGATGGCGAAAAGTGCCAGTGAACAAGCCCAGGAGACGGAAACCGGAGCTGAGAACGTAAATGTTTTAGGGACTTTTATTGAAAAAGACCAGGAACATGTGAAACAACTAAACCTTTCAGCGGAGACGATTGATAATTTAAAAGAAGAGGGAAATATTATACTGGCAGATCTGGTTGAAAAAACCGAAGCCAGCAGTCAAGCGGCAGGAGAGGTGCAAAAAGTAATCGGTGAGACCAATGAAAGTGCTAAGCGAATAGAAAGTGCCAGCGGAATGATTCGAAGCATTTCGGAACAAACCAATCTGTTAGCCTTGAATGCAGCGATCGAAGCTGCCCGGGCGGGAGAAGCGGGACGAGGATTTGCCGTGGTAGCAGAGGAAATTCGAAAACTTGCAGAGCAATCCGAATCCTTTACTCAGGAGATTGATGAGGTGATTCGAGATCTTAGTGAAAAAACCCTCAGCACGGTAAACATCATGAACGAGGCGGGAACCATCGTTCAAAAGCAGACCCGGGGAGTGGAAGATACAAAAGAGAAGTTTGATGGAATTAACATAGCTATCGAAGAGATGAAAGATGTTTTAAGAGCCGTAAACAATTCCGCAGTGGAAATGGCTAAGAAGAAAGACGAAATCATCGGTGTCATAGAGAATCTATCTGCTTCCTCGGAAGAAAATGCTGCAGCGACGGAGGAGATTTCCGCTTCCGTAGAAGAGCAAACCGCAGCTATGGAAGAAATTGCAAATGCCAGTGAAGCCTTAGCAGAGCTTTCGGAAAAAATGCAGGAAAATATTAATCAGTTTAAAATATAAAAGGCGCCATCCGTAATGTGTTCGCACTGTTGGAACGGTAATTTTCAAAAAGATCTAGAGGGAAAAATCAGTCTTGGAATAAAATAAGAAAAACCCATGATTTCATGGGTTTTTCTTATTTTACAGATTGATAAGTTTTACTTAATTATAATAGGATCCAAGAAACGGAACTCACCTTAACATATTAAGGTTTGGATTTTCAAGAGCAACAGCACCGCTATTCAATATTCATCAATAATTGACCGGCAACAACCATTTCCGAATCCTTCACCAAAACCTTCGATACGGTGCCGCTAATCGGGGAGTTGATCTCCAGTTCCATTTTCATCGCTTCAAGGATCAATAGGGGTTGCCCGAGGGTTACGGGATCTCCTTGTTTCACGTGAACCTTTAAAACGTTTCCGGGAATGTTGGCACCAATTTGGTTGGGATCTTCCTCGTCCTTCATTTCCACCGGGCTCACCGACTCTTTTTTCACAGCTTTTTTGTCCTTAATATGAAGCTCTCTGCGATTTCCGTCCACTTCAAAAACTACGGTTCTAAGGCCGTCGGGGCCTACTTTCCCGATTTCTGCCAAGGTGATGACTAAGACCCGACCCTCTTTGACCGTAATCTCACAGGTTTCCCCTTCCTTTAATCCATGGAAATAAATATCCGATCCCATTTCTGAAAAGTTCCCGGTATTTTGGATATATTCCAGGTATTCCTTGAAAACCTTAGGGTACAGGGCGTAGCTGATAAGCTCAGAGGTATCAAAGGATCGATTATGGTTTTTCTCTAAGGTTTTACCGATGGCTTCAAAATCCTCATCGGGAAGAAGGCTCCCCGGTCGAACAGTAATGGGCTCTTCATCCTTAAGAATGATTTTTTGAAGGTCCTTGGGAAAGCCTCCTTCCGGCTGGCCCATCATCCCTTTGAAATAGGATACTACGCTGTCGGGGTAGGTAAGGTCTTTCCCTTTACGCAAAATATTATCCGGTGTCAAATCATTTTGCACCATGAAAATCGCCATATCCCCCACGGCTTTAGACGAGGGGGTGACCTTTACGATATCGCCCCACATTTCGTTTACGGTTCGAAACATTTCCTTTACTTCCGTGAAGCGGTGTCCCAAACCAAAACTTTCCACTTGGGGTTTTAGATTGGAGTACTGTCCCCCGGGGATTTCATACTTATAAATTTCCGCCGTGCTTGACTTCAGGTCGGACTCGTAACCTTCGTAGACGGGACGTACATTAGCCCAGTAATCACTGATTTTTTGTAATCCGTCCACATCAATCCCTGTATCCCGAGAGGTGTTTGTAAGAGCCGCTACCACACTGTTCATGGCAGGTTGACTGGTGAGTCCGCTCATACTGTTAATGGCGGTATCCACGATATCGGCGCCGGCTTCAGCAGCCATTAACATACTGGCCACCCCATTTCCCGTGGTATCATGGGTATGCATATGCAAGGGAAGATCCACGGCATTTTTTAGAGCCCTTACAAGTTTTGAGGCCGCATGGGGTTTTAGGAGACCGGCCATATCCTTAATGGCGAGGATATGAATGCCCCGCTTTTCCAGTTCTTTTGCCTTTTTCACATAGTAATCCAAGGAATATTTATCCCGGGAGGAATCCAAGATATCCCCGGTGTAACAAATGGTCCCCTCGGCGATTTTTCCTGTTTTTAAGACTTCCTCAATGGCGACCTCCATACCCTCAATCCAGTTTAAGGAATCGAAAATACGAAAGACATCGACCCCCCTTAGGGCAGACTCTTGGATCAGTTCTCGAATCACGTTGTCGGGATAGTTTTTATACCCCACCCCGTTGGATCCCCGAAGCAGCATTTGAAGCAGCAAATTTGGAACCCGGCGTCGAAGTTCATCCAGTCGCTCCCATGGGGATTCTTTTAAGAACCGGTAGGATACATCAAAGGTGGCGCCGCCCCACACTTCCAGGGAAAAGAAATCCTTTTGAAAATGGGCGGTGGCTTCCGCGATCTTTTTCATATCCTTCGTACGCATCCTGGTAGCAATCAAGGATTGGTGGGCATCCCGCATGGTGGTGTCGGTTAAAAGGAGCTTCTTCTGATCCTTAATCCACTGGACGAGCCCCTGGGCCCCCTTCGTATCAAGTATTTGCTTTGTACCGTATAAAGAGGCGATAGAAGGTACTTCCGGGACTACAGGAACATCAAAATCGCGTTTGTTTCCTCCGGTTTCATTCACCACTTTCTCTGCGATGAAGTTCAAGGTCTGCAGTTCCGGGCTTTTTTTCAGGGTCAGATCGAAAAGGTCCGGTTGGTTGCTGATAAAGTTCGTATCACAATCACCTTTTCGAAAAACCGGATGATTCAGGACATTAATTAAAAAGTCCGTATTGGTTTTCACCCCTTCAATTTTAAGCTCTTTAATGGCTCGGATATTTTTATTGACCGCATCATTAAAATGTCGTGACCAGGAAGTGGATTTCACCAGTAGAGAGTCGAAATACGGACTGATTACCGCACCGGTAAAGCCGTTTCCTCCATCCAAGCGAATTCCGAAACCCGAGCCTGAGCGGTACACATCAATCCGACCCGTATCAGGCATAAAATCATTTTGAGGATCTTCCGTGGTGATTCTGCACTGAATGGCATATCCCCGAGGTTGAATATCTGCCTGAGACCCTATCCCGATACTTTCCGAAGATAATTTATGTCCCTGGGCAATTAAGATTTGAGCCTGTACGATATCAATACCCGTGGTCATTTCCGTAACGGTGTGTTCCACTTGAATCCTTGGGTTCATTTCTATAAAATAATGATTCTGTTCCTTATCAACCAAAAATTCCACCGTACCGGCGCTTCGGTAATTCACCGAGGCTGCAATTTTCAGGGCATCCTGACAAATGGCTTCCCGCTGTTTGTTGCTTAAAGAAAAGGCCGGAGTAAACTCAATGATTTTTTGATGGCGCCGCTGAATAGAGCAGTCCCGTTCGTAGAGATGCACCAGGTTACCGAATTGATCTCCTAATACCTGGACTTCGATGTGTTTGGGACTTTCTAAATATTTCTCAATAAAGATTTCCTCACTGCCGAAGGCTTTCATGGCCTCGCTTCGGGCATGACCATAAGCGGACAGTAGTTCCGATGCGTCTAGTACAATACGCATGCCCCGACCGCCGCCACCGGCGGCGGCTTTTAACATAACAGGGTAACCGCAGTGATCCGCAAAGTCTTTGGCTTCCTGGTCATTGGTAATGGATTCGGTAACCCCGGGGATCGTTTGGACTCCCACGGTTTCCGCCACTTTCTTTGAAGATATTTTATCTCCCAGGGACTGCATCATATCAGAGGTAGGCCCGATGAAGATAATACCGGCCTCCTCACATTTTCGAACAAAGTCGGGATTTTCCGATAAAAATCCGTACCCGGGATGGATGGCATCCACCCCTTTGTTTTTGGCCAGTTGGATAATTTCTTCGATGTTTAAATAAGCGGCAACCGCCCCGGAGTTTTTACCGATTTCGTAAGCTTCGTCGGCTTTGGTTCTAAAAAGAGCGTTTCGATCCTCGGCGGAGTAAATCGCCACGGAACGAATCCCCAATTCTTTACATGCACGAAAAACACGAATAGCGATTTCGCCGCGATTGGCCACAAGAACTCGTTTGAATTTTTTCATCCTATGTTCCTCCGTTTCTAATTTGTTTAAACAGTTTTAAAAATATAATATTACTACTATATCAAAGCAAGAATAATTATACAATAATATAAATTATTTTATTCATGTAAATTATATATCCAGTGGCGTGTAATTTCAGGAATATAATCGGTGTATGATTGGTTGCATTCAGGGGGGAGTGGAGTTATAATATACACAATAAAACATATAAATACACAGCTGGCTCTTGTACTGAGGATGCATGGATTTTGCGTTCTTCGAAATTATTGTAAATAAACATTCAGTTGAATGATTTAGGCAGGAATCCCGGGGTAAATGAATAATAAAAGGAGGAATGATCAAAGTGAAAATACTTGTCTGTTATGATGGTTCGGAATCAAGTCTTCGAGCCGTGGGAAAAGCCCATCATTTAGTTAAAGACTGCGGGATTCATGAGGTTACCCTTATGCATGCCTATACGGAGCACTCAAGAGAAGCGATTGCAAAGGATAAGTTTGCTACTCCCTCATCTTTACTGGATAAACTAAAAGAAGAAGAGAAGAAAAAGTGGCTTGAGCAGCAAGAGATCCTGGAAGAAATCGCCGAGAAATTTGAAAGAAGCGGTGCGAAAACCAATATACGAATTGAACATGGTCATCCTGCTAAAACCATCATCAAGGAAGCAGAGGGCGGAGATTATGATATTGTGATATTAGGCAGAAGAGGCCGCGGAGGTCTAAAGGATATAGTCTTGGGAAGTGTCAGTAACTCCGTTATTCAAGGAACCAATGCAAGTGTTTTGATTGTTAAATAATTCGAACCGGGTACTCTGAACAACATAATCAAAGCCTCCGGAACCATGGGTTGGTAACAGCGGGGGCTTTTTTTCATGAATATAAATAAGCGCAGTACCGAAGGAAGTATTGGCAAATAAACGGATTTTATTAAAAGGATGGGTACCGATGAATAAAAAAAGAAAAAACTTACGAAGAGAGTACATAAAAGGCGGGGCATTCGGGATCTTCGGCATGTTGGGAATATCCGTGTACATTTTAGCAGACACCTATTTTATTGCTACGGGAATCGGAAATGAAGCCTTGGCCTCCTTAAATATTGCAATACCCATATACGGACTGTTAACGGGAATCGGTCTGATGTTGGGTATCGGCGGGGCCACAAGATTTACAATTCTCAGGGCGAAAAAAAAATATGATGATTCCAAGAAGGTTTTCACAAACACCTTGATTTTGGGGGGAGGACTATCCATTATAATGACTTTGATCGGGGTGTTTTTTGCTGAGGAGTTTACCCGTTTATTGGGTGCTGATGAAGCCATATTTCAAACCACTAAAATCTATCTTCAAACCGTGTTGTTATTTTCCGTTTTTTTTATTATGAACAATATTTTTGTAGCCTTTGTTCGAAATGACAACAATCCGAAAATAGCCATGCTGGGGATGATCATCGGAAGCTTTGGAAATATTGTGTTGGACTATATATTCATATTCCCGCTGCAGATGGGGATGTTGGGTGCTGCCTTGGCAACGGTTACGGCTCCTGCAGTGGGTTTATCATTAATGGTTTATTACTGGCTGAGGCATTCAAAAACTTTAAAAATCAAAAGGCCCACGGTGTTTATAAAAGAATGGGGAGAAATTTTCAGTCTTGGGTCATCCGCATTTATTACGGATTTTTCTAACGGTTTGGTGATTCTTCTTTTTAATCTTACGATTGTGAGAATTTCCGGTAATATTGGGGTGGCCGCTTATGGAGTGGTGGCGAATATCGCTTTGGTTATCGTGGCGGTGTATATCGGCATGGGCCAAGGGATTCAGCCTTTAATCAGTGAAAGTTTCGGAAAAAACCGAGAAGAGGATTTAAAGAGGATTTTGAGATGGACGGTGTTCCTGACCTTTGGAATGGGGGTTATCACCTATGGCTTAGGCTTTGCTTTTGCTCCGGGTATTATGGAAATCTTTAATAGTGAAGGGGATCCTACCATGAGTCGGTTAGGCATTGCAGGGATTAGAATTTATTTTGCAGCTTTCATTTTTATGGGGATCAATATTACCATGGGCGCGTTCTTTGCGGCGGTGTCCCTGGCAAAACCGGCCATAAGAATCTCATTGCTGAGAGGGATTTTCCTGATTATCCCCATGATTTTGATATTACCCCGGTGGATGGACATGTTTGGAGTCTGGTTGGCGGTACCGGTTGTTGAACTGATTACGTTAATTTTTGTACTTGGCTATTTGAGGTATTTTTTTAGCAGAACTATGATAAAATACTAGGGTAGGCTTAATAAGCGTCAGAGCGTAAAAGATGAGTAGTTTACAAAAAAATAATAGCAGGAGGACACAAAATGCCGATTTTAATTATTATACTTTTATTGGTTACCGCAATTATTTTTCCTAAGCTGATACAATATAATCGATCTCAGTATAGAGAAGAAAGCGGGAATGAGTTTATTCCAACCATATCTAAGAAAAAGAAATTTGGAGAATTTTTAGCCTTTACCTATTTGGAGGAGTACGAGATTTATCGAAAACTTATAACGAACCGAAAGCTCTTAAGGGGCGACCAAAGTGCCGTAACCCTGGAACTGGTTATGATTAATGAAGGTGGGGTTTATATTTTTGATGTAAATAATTATAAAGGAATCATTGAGGGCGATGAAGCAGAGGAGTCTTGGAAACATACTTATAAAAACAAGGAACAGAAGCTAAAGAATCCCTTTCGGGTGAATGAAGAAAGGATTCAATTACTTAAGAAAATATTTCCTGAAATCCATGAATCCCGGATGAAATCCTTTGTTTTGTTTAATAATGACTGCACCCTGGAAATTGAGCAAAGAGACTTTGAAGGCGGAGTAATGCTAAAAATGAAGGAATTGATTAAGTATTTTAACGAGGAGTTCCTAAATTCCGAGAAGATCTTTACAAAGAAAGAAATCGATAATCTATATGAGGTTATAAAAAAACAGACGGTACAGGGTTGAAAAAAATGAGTTCTACGTAAAGAAGCCTCCAAAAGCTGGAGGCTTCTTTGATTTTGAGATTCTTTAATCCGCTTCAAAACCGTTATCAAGATGATCCCCGTCGCAGAAGGGTTTATTATGGGAACCGCCGCATCGGCAAAGGGTATAATGTTCTTTGCACTCCGGCTGACATCCGCCGTCATCCTTAAGCAGAACACCACCGGTAACTTTCAAAGGGCCGTCCTTGGACGTTGTAATGGCAGGGGTGTCTTGTCCCCACTCCTGATAGCGGCGCTCGCCAAAACCGTAGCTGAGGGCACCGGAAGGACAGTGTTCGATGGTTTTGATGATTTCGGTGACGCTTGCGGCATCGGGTTTAATCCAGGGCTTGCGATCTTTATCAAAAACCGCCGGCAGCCTATCGACACAACTTCCGTCATGACTGCAGACGCCGCGATTGTCATAAATGATGATATCCTCCCCGGGGTAGGTTTTCACCTTATCGGGAACCCGGTCCTTTTTCTTTACTTCATTTAGTCCCTCTTCATTGTGGGTGCCGTCACAGTAGGGTTTCATTTTTGATCCTCCGCACCGACAGAGACCGGTAACCGGCTGGGTGTCAAGCTTTTCTCCATCGGACTTTTGTAGCGTTTCAAGATCCGTCACCAGATAGTTGTTGTACTTCGAAACCACGATAGCCGGTGTAGTTTGGTCGTTCTTTTTCTTGTTGGACATAAAATTCTCCTCCTTTTTATTATTCAGAAAATTCCATCTTGTAGTAATTATAACATAATAAGAAATTTACGTCAGCACCAAAAAAGTTGATCTGAAGTATTCCCCTAGACAATATAAAAGGATTGGAAAGTCAGGATTGAAAGAATAAAAAGACCGCTCTTTCAGTCCTTGAGGTAAGATTCGCCGGAATTATTACGGAAGACTTTTTGAACAATGTTTAAGACAGAGAGAAAATAGGTATAAGTAAGATGTAAAGCAATCAGAATTTTCTAAAGACTAACAAAGGAGTGGATCAAATGGGAAAAGAAAGAGAAAAGGGAATAGTAGCAGGGAAAGAACCGATTGATGTAGATGTAAAAAAAGGGGAAACTTATGTATGGTGCAGTTGCGGAAGAAGTAAAAATCAACCTTTTTGTGATGGTTCCGACGAAGGATTTTCCTTTGAGCCCGTAGCATTTACGGCAAGAAAAACCGAAACCGTAAAACTTTGCACTTGTAAGCAGACCGACACGCCGCCTTATTGTGACTGCGCTCACGAAAATCTTTAACCCTAAAGATATACAGGTACTTTATTACTTAAAGAAGAAAAAGCCACCTTTTTGTCGGTGGCTTCTTCGATGAAAGAAGACTGCATGGGTGATCTGGAAAAAAAGTTAGGCTGTAGAGCTTTTGCCAAGGATAAATAATCGGAGCAGTACTCATAAACTTTGTTTTTACAAAAGAGAGGATGTTAAAATATGGCTATTCATGTTAAAGTACCCTGGGGAGAGAAATATATTATTCAAAATGTGGTCTTTGATCTTAACGGAACCCTGGCTACCAACGGTGAGATTGCAAAAACCACGGAGGAGTTACTAAAAGAGTTGGCTCAAAACACGAAGATTTATATTATTACAGCAGATACCCACAACACCGCAGAGAAGTTAAAAGAAGAAATAGGCGAGCTTTGCGAGATCATTGTGTTAACAAGCGATGAACATGATTTGGAAAAAGCTCGGTTTGTTCATTCTCTCGGTTTTAGAGAAACCGTGACCCTGGGCAACGGAGCGAACGATTTAAAAATGGTGCAGGAAGGGGTTTTATCCTTTGGTGTAATTGGAGGGGAAGGAGCCTATGGTCCCTTGCTGACAAAGGTGGATATTGTAGTGAACAATATTGATCATGCCATTAAAATGTTACTGAATCCCATGAAAATCGTAGCCACAATCCGGACGTAATAATAAAGACAAAAACAAAGCAAAAACAAGCCACCGATTAAAGGTGGCTTTGTTGCGGATAAAATAAGATGTTTTTGTTATGCTCGGAGGACTTTGCTTAGAAAATCCCGGGTTCTGGAATGCTTAGGATCATTAAAAACTTCTCCGGGCAGTCCCGTTTCCAGAATGTTTCCTTGATCCATAAAAAGCACCCGGTCGCCCATCTCCTTGGCAAAACCCATCTCGTGGGTAACAACGATCATCGTCATGCCCTTTACCGCCAGTTTTTTCATTACTTCTAAAACTTCCCCGACCATTTCCGGATCCAAAGCGGAGGTGGGCTCATCAAAAAGCATGACTTCCGGAAACATGGCCAGGGCCCGGGCGATGGCCACCCGTTGCTTCTGGCCGCCGGAGAGCTTAGCGGGATAGACATAGGCTTTGTCTTTTAGACCGACGGTTTCCAGTAGTTCCATCCCAGTTTCTTTAGCTTTTTCCGGGGAAGTGTTTTTAACTTTCACAGGGGCTAAGGTAATGTTTTCCAGCACCGTCAGGTGCGGAAAAAGATTAAAATGCTGAAACACCATGCCCATATGTTCCCGATGCTCATTAATATTGCTTGATTTATCCATGATATTAGAACTCTTAAAATATATTTTGCCGTCACTGGGTTCTTCCAGACGATTCAGGCAACGAAGCAGCGTGCTTTTTCCCGAACCGCTGGGTCCGATAATCACAACCACTTCTCCTTTATGAAACTCTTCATTGATGCCCTTTAAGACATGAAGATCCTTGAAATTTTTATGGAGATTTTCCACTTTAATCACTGATCCGCATCCTCCTTTCTGCGATACCCATCAGGTTTGACAGGCCAAAGGTAATAATAAAATAAATGATGGCAACAATAATGAGGGGTTCAAAGGGACGGTAGGTATTGCCCCGAATGATGTTTCCGCTATACATAATATCGTAGATTCCAATAATGGAAACAATGGCGGATTCTTTGATTACAACAATAAATTCATTTCCCAGGGCGGGTAAAATATTTTTGAAAGCCTGGGGGATGATAATGTATCGCATAGATAGAGTATGACTCATCCCTAAGGAACGTACCGCTTCCATTTGCCCGGCATCCACCGAGAGGATGCCGGCTCTGATAATTTCAGCAATATATGCGGAACTGTTGACGGTCAGCGCGATAATGCCTGCAAAGAAGCTTGGGAACCGCATACCGGTTACTTGGGGGAGGCCGTAGTATACGATATATAGCTGAACCAACAGGGGAGTTCCGCGGATAAATTCAATATAAGATGAAGCAAAGCCCTTTAAAATCGGGTTTTTCGATAAACGCATCAGGGCTAATACAATGCCGAAGACCACACCTAATAGCAAAGTGAAGAAGGCTAGGGCCAGGGTATTTAAGGTTCCCGTAATATACATCGGGTAATATCGTGATAAAAAGCTGAAATCCATGGTTGCACTTCCTTTCAGTAAAACTATTCCTGATTCTGTTGATCTGCCAGAATTACAGCGTCTTCGATAAACTGATCAATACTGCCGTCGGCGATTAATCCCTCCAGGGTTTGGTTGACCGAGGCTAGGAATTCCTCGTGTCCCTTTGCAACCGCAGCGGCAACCCCGTCTTCCTTACCGAAGCTGATTTGAGAAAGGGCAAGATTTTCATTGTTTTGGGCATAGGCCATGGCAACGGTATCCACAAGAATTATGGCATCGATGTTTCCGTAATTCAATTCAAGAACCAGATCGCTGATTTTTCCGAGAGACTTGATCTCTTTCGCATTAGACACCTGTTCGTGGGCAATCCCCTCCTGCACGGTAGCCATTTGAACCCCGATTCTATGATCTTCCAGATCACTGATACTTTGGAACTTCTCATAATCTTCTTTCCGAACCAGCATGGTTTGTTCCGCTTCGTAGTAGGAAGTGGAAAAATCCACACTTTCTTTTCTTTCTTCCGTAGCGGCCATTCCTGCAACGATAATGTCAATGTTGTCCGCAACCAAAGCCGCCAGTAAACCGTCAAACTGCATATCCACAATTTCCAGTTCTACGCCGATATCCTTGGCTATTTCCTTTGCGATATCAATATCGAAGCCCACGATTTCTAATTTTCCGTCAATTTCCGCATAAAATTCATAGGGCGGATAATCGGCAGAGGTTCCAAGGACCAGTTTTCCCGAAGCTTGAATCTCTTCGAGCTTGTTTGCAGGCTGTGCATCTCCTGCGGTGGCGGAGCATCCTACCGCGGTAATAAGTAAAGTAATAATGAATAATGAAAAGATAAGTAGGTTTTTCTTTGATAGTTTCATAATATTCCTCCTAAATAGATTTTGGTTTGGATATATCCTATGGAGAGTTATTATACACACATGTGATTAATTATGCAAGTGTTTTTTTGATTTTTCATCTCGATATTTTTTTAATATCACCTGAAGAAGAAATAAATAAGTGTTTGCCCGTAAAACATATCTACCTGAACATTGAAACAACAAAGAAGGCGGCGGGATCGAGTAGGGGTTTCTGAAACAGCTAGGGGTTGTGTCTTTGGAGAAAAAAAGAGGAGTTATTAATCAGTTTGTATTTTAATACATTTAAAAACTTTTCCATGAAACGGATTTTATAAATAATGTGAAAGCAGATCAGAGCTTGCTTGAAATCAATATATAAAAAGAAATGGGAAAAGATAAGTATTTAACAAAAACATTTTGGGGTATATATGCATTAACTGTTCTGGAAGAAGTGAGATCTAAATGGGAGGGATAAGATGAAATTACTAGTATGTTTTGACGGTTCCACGCAAAGTTATAAAGCTGCAGGAGAAGCAAAAAAATTAGCTCAGATCTTTGGAGAAAAAGAAGTCACATTGATCCATGTGTACCCTGATAAAGATGCCCTATATTGGGATGCAGTTAATCAAAAGAAGGCACAGGAATCACCCAAAGGGCTTTCGGAAAGTGAACGGGCTCAAGTTGATAAATTTATGAGGATAAAAAAAATGGCCAGAGCAGTGGAGGAGGACTTTGAAAGCTCAAATATCAACGTGAATAAGCGAATCATAAAAGGAGATCCCGTTGTAAAAATCACGGAAATCGCTGCAAATGAGAAGTATGATATGATTGTGATCGGCAATCGGGGCTTGGGCGGTTTGAAAAAAATGATGTTGGGAAGTATAAGCAATGGCGTTATACAGCAGTCCAAAGTGAATGTACTGGTAGTAAAGTGAACCTCTCATAACTAAAGGATTAAGTATTATTGCAATTTGGATAATAAAAGATATTTATAAATTTGAAGAAGCAAAAATATGTAAAAACTGCCTCTTATCCACAGGATAGGAGGCAGTTATATTTGAAAAATAGTTAATTACAGGGGCATAGAAGTCTATCGATTTTTCGGAGTCCATTCCCGCCATACATTTCCGGCTAAGTCCGGTCCGGGCTTTAAGGTCTTCATCCCCTTTGTCCAACCGGCAGGGGTAACTTCTCCCGTGGTTCGAACATGCTGAAAGGCTTCAATCTGTCTTATGAGCTCGTCCACATTTCGGCCTACGGGAGGCGTCATAACCTCCATGGCTTGAACGACGCCGTCGGGATCGATTAAAAAACGTCCTCGAATATTTACCCCGCCGTTTTCGTCATAGACCCCGTATAACTTTCCAATACTGCCATTGGAATCGGATACCATGGGATAGGGAAATCCTCCCTCTACCATTTTGCTAAGTTCCGTTTCCTGCCAAATTTTATGGGAAAAATGGCTGTCGGTACTGATGGATAATACATTCACATCCAAACGATCAAAATCTTCTTTACGATCAGCAACTGCTGATAATTCTGTAGGTCAGACAAAGGTAAAGTCTCCGGGATAAAAGCAGAGAATCGTCCACTTATCCGTAAAATCTGATAAACTCACTTCTGAAAAGTCTCCGTTTTGATAAGCCATTGCTTGAAAATCCGGAGCTTTCCCGCCAACTTGTGCGATCATTTGCATTGCCTCCTTAGGTATTTTGGGTACTTGTTCTTCTTCCCCTTGAGATTTATTCAGAGGTGAAGGATTTGATGAAACACAGGATATGGATTTCTTTGACAAAATATCGACCTCCTTGATTTATATATAGATAAAATTTTTTCTTAATAAATAAATTATTAAGATGATCTATGGTATATATACACTACTGGAAATGGTTTAAACAAAAAAACGGGTAAAAAATTCAGGAAAGAATAGATTCAAACATTGCAATATTAGGATTTAAACATATTCAAGATGAGGGAATTCTGGGAAAAAAAAAGAAAAGAAGATGCCAAAAATGGGAAATTAATACATAAAAAGAACCCTCCTCTATTCTTAGAGAAGGGTTAAATAAAAGCAGTTGCAAGAACGAGAACAGCGGTAAGGAATAAATATTTATACCTCCTGACGGTCCATAAATACCTTGGAAGCGCCCTTATATTCCTCATCGTCCTCGATATTTCTTAGTTGGGGGCCTTCATCATCTTCAATAAATCCATAGAGCAATGCGGTTTCAGAACCCGAAGGGAGTAACGCAATGTAGCTTTCCTTTTGGACTTCAAAGATATCCAGCACATCACACTCCAGTTTGTTTCCATCGGTCAAAGTTAAATAGATTTTTCGAGGCTCCTCATGCTCATGTTCATGATCATGGTCACAACCACAACCCGGTTGTTCATGAGTATGCTCATGGTCGCAACTGCAGTTTGGATCCTGTTGATCTGTAGGATTGGTGCAATCACAATCCTTAGTATTTTCACTCATCAAATCTCCTCCTTTAATTTCCATCTGTCTTTAGTATACCGTGATTAATTGGAATGCACAATCGTTGCAGGAAAGCTTTATTATACCCGGGTGATTCGCCAGGTTCCTTTTCGATAATAATAATAAATGATGCACATGCTGATGAACTCCGTAAGTAGAAAAGCCACTAAGACCCCGTGGATGGTGAGGTTAAACACATAGGTGGAAAGGGTGGCTAAAGGAACCAGGATCAGCCAGCGGGAAAGAATGCTGGAGATTAAAAAAGGGCGGTTGTATCCGGAACCGGAAAAGGCGGTACCGAAACCAAACATGATGGCGAGAAAAAGCATACTGGGGGTGACGAACTTTAGTATGGTAGAGCCCACTTCAATAACCTCCGAGTCCCTGGTAAAAATCCACATAAGCTGTTCCCCTGCAAAAAACACCGCAATGTTCACTAAAATCATAATTCCCGCTCCCAGCTTTACGGTGGCGGTAATGGTTTTATCGGCCCGGGGAATATTTTTAGCGCCTAAATTCTGACCCACAATACTGCTTCCTCCCATATTCAGGCCGAAGAGCGGCATAAACCCCATCTCCATCAGTCTAAGAACAATTCCGTAAGCGGCCACCACCTCCACTCCGTAAAAGGCGATCATTTTAAACAAAATAAAGTTTGCCAGGTTGCGATTAAGGCCTTCAAGACCATTGGGAAGTCCGATGGTCATTAGGCGTTTATCAATAGCGGGGTCCAAGCGGAAAAGGCGTTTGGGTTTGATTCGGATATAGGTTCTGCCGGAGAGCAGTATCCAAAAGGCCAGTAAAAAAGCAAAGGTGGAACTGACCACGGTGGCCAGGGCAGCACCGAAGACCCCAAGTCCAAGACCGGGGATATTTAAGCCGAGAATGGAAATATTATCGAACATAAAAAGAGGGTCTAAAATAATATTTAAGATAGCAGACATGATCATGATATAAAGAGGACTCCTAGAATCACCGATGCATCGCATCGCCGTATTGACCGTATAGGAGGAGAACATGATGGGTAAAAAAAATGTCCGTATGTAACCGTAGTCCAGAGCGGCTTCCCGGGTAGCGGGATCATCGGTAAAAAAACTGATCAGGGGCTCGAGCATTAAGACCATCAACAGCCCTGCGGCTAATGCCACGATGCCTTTGAAAATAATGGTTTGTTCTATGATTTTGGAAGTCTGATCATAGTTTTTTTCACCATAACTCTGAGAAATCATGGATATGGAACTGGTCCCGATAATATCGTTGAAAATGTAGACAAGAGCAAAAATGGTACCGTAAATCGTCACTCCGGCGATGGCTTCGGGAGAGATCATACCGATATAAATCATATCCACAATACTGAAAAAGGTTTGGGCAAAAAAACCGAACATGGTGGGAAGGGCCATGGATAATAAATTTCCATAAACGGAGCCCCGGGTTAAATCTCTATGACGGGATTTGGTTTCCATATGTACCTCGCATTTTGTTTTATTTATATTTTACCACGGTTCTCCAAAGGGAGGGGATTTATTTTTGCAAAAACAGAAGAGATAATTTGCTTAATAAAAAACTTCGGTTAGGGTATATATTAATATGATCAATGTTTAAATTAAAAGGGCGGAGGGATACAATATGAAATCGTTTAAAAGTATCAAAGGGGTTCAGGCATATATTCTGGAACAGGAGATTCGCATGGTGGATTTTAAAATCATTGATATGATGGGAAGATGGAATCATCTGACCATACCGGCGGAACGGTTAAATGAAGAGATCATGTTCTCGGGAATCGGCTTTGACGGATCGAGCTATGGGTTTTTAACCGTGGAAAAATCCGATATGGTTTTTATTCCCGATCTCACTACGGGGTTTATTGATCCCTTTGCGGAAATGAGAACCATGGTTTTTATTGCAAATATCTATCGAATAGAGGATGGAAAAAGAATTCGGTTTGAGGATGACCCCCGGTATGTGGCTGAGAAAGCCGAGGGATATATCAAGGAAATAGGGATCGCGGATGAAGCCTTGTTCGGACCGGAGTTTGAGTTCTATGTATTGGATCATATCTCCTATCAAATCGAGAATCATCATATGGAAGTGAAAATCGACTCCAAGCAAGCCCAGTGGAATGTGGGAAAGTCTGATGAAAGAAATCTTGGAAACAAAGTAAAAAGTCATGGAGGATACCATGTGGATCTGCCCTATGATTCCAGCTATAATTTCAGAAATGAAACCGTGGCCCTATTAGAGGCTAAAGGGGTTCCCGTAAAATATCATCATGCAGAGAACGGCGGTCCCGGACAAGTGGAAATTGAAGTGGAGTTCGGAACCCTAAGGGAAATGGGAGATCGGACCCAAAAGCTGAAGTACATTTTGAAAAATAATGCTTTGAAAAATGGTCTTACCACAACGTTTATGCCAAAGCCCTTTAGCGATGAATGCGGAAACGGTATGCATATTCACATGCATTTATTTCATAAAGGGGAGTCTTTGTTCTATAAAGAGGGGGGATATAGTAATTTAAGTGAAACAGCACTGTACGCCATTGGAGGGATATTAAAACATGCCCCGGCGCTGATGGTATTTACCAACCCCAGTACCAATTCCTATAAGCGATTGGTACCGGGATTTGAAGCCCCGGTAAGGATATGTTACGGCACGGCAAATCGCAGCGCCGTAATTCGCATCCCCGGCTATGCCACAGAGCCTAAGACGAAACGTTTTGAGCTCCGGTCCCCGGATGGAACAGCAAATCCCTATTTGGCCTATACGGCCATGCTGCTTGCTGCGGCCGACGGTATAGATAATAGAATTGATCCTCAAAAAGAAGGATTCGGTCCCTATGATGTAAATGTATATACCTTGAAGGAATCGGAACGAAATAAAATAAAAGGTCTTCCCTCAAGTCTGCTGGAAGCCTGCGAAGCATTGGAAAAAGATCATCAGTTTTTATTAAAAGGGGATATTTTCTCGGAAAACTTAATTCAAAACCAAATACAGCGTTTGAAAAAAGAACATTACCATATTCATAAGCTTCCCCATCCCGAAGAATTTCGTATGTACTATGACTTATAAGGGTATTTATGGCAAGTGAATTTCCTATCAATAAAAAAACCGCCGGAATCCGCGGTTTTTAAACATATTTTCTTTTGTAGACCTACAAAAGTTGTCCGTAATCTCAAAAAACCTTTGCACGCTCCAAGTCTTTCTCGAAGGCTTGAACATGTTTCGCTTTTTCTTCTCTGGGAGTTTTGTCGCTTTTGCTTCTTCTATAAAAAAAACCGCGATCACGTTCATTTTTTTTAGAAGAGGGTGAAGAGATTTTTTTGTCCTTAGTAAACCACATTACCATAGAAAGCCCTCCTTGTTATAGTGATTAATATATACCCTGAAATGAAAAAGATAACCAAAGAGGCCCGGGGTTACCGGTGATCGTCAATAAAAGGCACAAAAGCAAATCCGGGATAGTAGCTTTTTTTGTAATCATCTTCCCCCAGTTTTTCCAGTAATAACAGGTTTCCTCTAGAATCCTGAAGAGGAATGAGCAGTTTTCCCCCGAGGGCTAATTGGGAAATTAGTGCATCGGGTGGAGCCGTGGCTGCGGCACTGATTAAAATTCGGTCAAAGGGAGCTTTTTCCGGACAGCCTTTTGCTGCATTTCCCTGAATAAATACCGCATTTTGGTACTTGGTTTTTGCGTAATTTTGTTCTCCAAAGTCCTTGATGGAATCTAAGAGTTCCATGGCAATGACTTCTCCGTTGGAGCCTACAAGATGGGATAATAGGGCGGTGGTCCATCCGGATCCCGAGCCTCCGTCCAGGACACTGTGACCCTTTTGCACATCAAGGAGTTCTAACATAAACACCACCGTAGAGGGCTGGGAAATGGTCTGGCCTTTTCCGATAGGCAGGGGTCGATCAACGTAGGCATAGTCAATATGTTTAGGCAATACAAAATCCTTTCGGTCAATTGCCGACAGGGCTTCTTTTATCGAGGGGTTTGTTAAAATCCCTGCGTTTTCCATTTTTTTAATCAATAAAGAGCGTTCATCCATGGTAAAAGCCTCCTTTTTAATAGCGCTGCATAAACCATAACAGAAAGATAATAATCAACCTTTTTTTTCATTATAACCCCTGAAGCCATGGGTTGCAATGGTAACAAAACAAGAATTCGGAATGTTCGGATAAAGCCATGCAAGTGTTTTCAACAAAAAAATATTAGGGGATAATTGTTTTGAATAGTGATAATAATGGGTAAAACTATAGAACAGATTAACCGATGCTTAGGATAAGGGTTGAGAAATAAAGCCAATAGGCATTGACAGTATAATAAAAAAATAAGGATTTGAAAGAAGGTGGAACAGTGAAAACCCGTATTGTAACTGAGGATCTTGTTTATACAATTGACAAGGAGCCAAAAGACTTTTTAAAGGAATTTTTGGATGAGGAAAACAGCATCAAAAGAGATTTTGTTGAAATTACCACAGAAAGAGAACGAAATATATTTATCAACGTACGCCATATTATCAGAGTAGAGGCGGTGTCCCGCTAATAGCAGAAGGTAAAGAAAGCTAAAGCGTCAGGAGGCGATGAAATGTCTGTGGATCTTATAAAACCTGTAATAGAAGTACAAGGGTGGAATTTAAAAGCCGGTTACCGACAGTTACCGAATAAACTATTCAGTGAAATTTCCCCTAGCCCTGTAAAGGACCCTGAGATTGTTATCTACAATAAAGCTGTAGAAAATCTCCTGGGGATGAATTCAAGAGATTCGGAAGGAGCGGAGGGGACAGAAATTTTGTCCGGAAATGAAATACCCAAGGGGGCACAGCCCATAGCCCAGGCCTATGCCGGTCACCAATTCGGACATTTTACGATGTTGGGAGATGGCCGGGCAATCATTCTGGGAGAGCAAATCACACCGAAGGGTGAGCGATACGATATTCAACTAAAAGGGGCGGGACCCACGCCTTATTCCCGAAGGGGAGACGGCCGGGCAGCTTTGGGAGCCATGCTTCGAGAGTATATTATCAGCGAAGGGATGTATGGGCTAGGGATCCCAAGTACCCGTTCTCTAGCCGTTGTTTCAACGGGAGAGAGCATTCTTCGTGAAAAACAGCTGCCGGGAGCCGTTCTGACAAGGATTGCCGCCAGTCATATTAGAGTCGGAACCTTTGAGTATATCAGCCAATTTGGAAACATCGAAGAATTAAAGGCTCTGGCGGATTACACGATTGAGCGGCACTTTCCGAACATTATGGAAGACTCCCTGGAAGAGGCCCGTGGTCCTGAGCAAGAGATTCATTCTCAAAACCCGAAATACCTGAAATTTTTTGAGGAGGTCATGAACAAACAGGCCTCATTAATTGCAAAATGGCAGCTTGCCGGATTTATCCACGGGGTGATGAATACGGATAATATGGCGATTAGCGGCGAGACCATTGACTACGGGCCCTGCGCTTTCATGAATACCTATGATCCTGAAACGGTGTTCAGTTCCATTGACCGTGGAAGCCGTTACGCCTATAAAAACCAACCACCCATTGCACAGTGGAATCTAGCAAGGTTTGCAGAAACCCTGCTTCCTTTGATTCATAAGGATCAGACCCAGGGAGTTAAGCTAATTGAAAAGCATTTACGGCAGTTCCCTGCTCTACACCATAAATATTGGCTGTCGGGTATGGGGAAAAAGCTGGGTATTTTCCAAGCATCAAAAGAAGACGAAAATCTTATTGATGAGCTTCTTGAAATAATGAAAGAGGAAAGTTTGGATTTTACCAATACGTTTCTGGCATTAACCTACGGAAATAAGGAAGTACTGGAAATCCGGGAGAGTCAGGGATTTACGGACTGGCGGGGTAAATGGAAAAGACGCCTGGGTGAACAAACCGAATCGGAAGAAGCGGTAAAACAGCTGATGAAAGCCTCCAATCCCACGGTAATTCCCCGCAATCATCAAGTGGAAAAAGCCCTGGCTGCAGCGGTGGATAACAAGGATTACAGTGTGATCCGTGAGCTATTAAAAGTGCTTCGAAATCCCTACGATTACAGGGAGGAATATGAGCCTTACCAAAAACCTCCCGGTCCTTTGGATAAACCCTATGTAACTTATTGCGGCACTTAGACCTCTTGTGAATAGAATTTAGGTGGCTGTCCATTTTGTCATAATGGATAAGCCTTCCCGGTCTGGATCTGAAAAGTAGAATAATTCACGGGAGATGTTTAAAAATGTTGGTAAATGGGATATAATGATAAAGAAAAAATCAGATTCGTGAAAAAATTTCAAATGGAGGGTTACTTTATGGCAAAAGTGATTAAAGGAAAACCGGTTGCAGATAAGATTACAGAAGAATTATCCGAAGAAATCGAAATAATCCGTGAACAGGGGGGGGCACCTAAACTTGCAACACTCCGGGTAGGAGAGCGGGGAGATGATATTGCTTATGAACGGGGAGCCACCAACCGCGCAAAAAAAATCGGGATTGAGGTTCAGTCCGTAGTACTTCCTCAGGATATAACACAGGATGACTTTATTGTGGAACTGGAAAAGCTAAACAATGATACCACCGTACACGGTATTTTGATTTTCAGACCCTTGCCGAAGCAAATAGATGAAAGCGTGATTAAATATATCATTGCCGCAGAAAAGGATATTGACTGTTTCAGCCCGGTGAATTTCGGGAAATTGGCCGAGGGAGATCCTACGGGATTTAACCCCTGTACCCCCACGGCGGTTATGGAAATTTTGGATTTCTACGGGGTGAAAATCAAAGGGGCGGATGCTTCGGTAATCGGTTCATCCATGGTTGTGGGAAAGCCTGCGGCTATGCTTTTACTCAATAAAAAGGCCACGGTTACGGTGGCTCACTCAAAAACAAAGGATACGGCCCAAGTTGCCAGGAACGGAGAAATTGTTGTGGTTGGCGTGGGAGTACCGAAGCTGGTAAAAGAAGACTGGATCTCTGAAGGGGCAGTGGTGATTGATGTAGGTATTAATGTGGATGAAGAGGGAAATATTTGTGGAGATGTAGACTTTGAAAAGGTACAGGAAAAAGCATCCATGATCACTCCGGTTCCCGGCGGCGTAGGTTCCGTTACAACGACAATTTTAGCAAAACATGTAGTAAAAGCTTATAAACAGCAAAAGTAAGGGATTCAAGAGGTTTTAAGCCGGGGTTAACCGTTAAAGAAACAATTAAAGCTCTCTTTGCCGTTCATCCTATGAAATATTGGGGACCGTAAGGAGAGTGTTTTTTATGGAAAAAATTAGTTTCAGCTATCAAATATGGTATAATATTTATACAATAATCAAGAAATAATAACCATCCGGAGGCTAGAGAATGATTAGACAGTATTTATCGCCCATAGCCATGAGTGTAGGGGCTTCCCTATTAATTGTATTATTATCCGCGGTGCCCTATGCCATATATAATTACCGCAAGCGAGGGCAGGTTCCGGTGAAAAGAACCTTAGTCGGCTATTCTTTTATCTGGTATTTGGTTGCGGCTTACTTTTTAGTAATCCTTCCCCTTCCGTCAAGGGAATCGGTGGAAGCCTTAAATACTCCATTTTACAATCTAGAACCCTTTATTTTTGTGGAACACTTTTTACGTTACTCCGGGATCGATTTTTCGGATCCGAGGACCTTTCCCGCGGCTTTTTTACAGCCCACGGCTTATACCGTTTACTTCAATTTGATTTTAACCATTCCCTTAGGGGTGTATCTTCGTAAATACTTCGGATTTAATTTCTTTAAAACTCTTCTGGCAGGATTTTTGTTGAGTCTGTTTTTTGAGCTTACCCAACTTACGGGACTATATGGGGTGTACCCCAGACCCTATCGAATATTTAACGTGGATGATTTGATAATTAACACTATAGGTGCTGTGGTAGGATTTTTTGTTGCTCCGCTTTTTAAGGGGTGGACTCCGGAAATGGAAAAAGAGGAGATTTTTGAAGAGATAAAAGAAGTGACGATTCCAAGGCGTTTGCTCGCTTTTGGCGTGGATGTTGTAATTATCACAGGACTATTTTTCCCGGCTCGTATTCTGATGGAGTTTCTTTTCCTCGGGAACCTGGGTGGCGGCGGTTTCAGTTTCACCATAGCCTTTCTACTCAGTGCCGTATACTTCATAGGGACGACCCTTGCACTTAAAAAACAAACCCTAGGCATGGCCTTGGTAAAGATCAATGTTTATCCCTCGGAAGGGAAGCCCTTTTCCCGAGGCAGAATGATTTTTCGCCATCTCTTATTTCTTCTATGGTTTCCGGGACCCTTAGCGCTGCTGGAGGTAACCGGTGCGGGGGAACCCTATATATCCTTTCTTTTTTTAGGAGTATTTGTAATCATGGGAACCGGCGCTCTTCATATAGGATTGTCTTTGACTCGAAGAGAACGAAGACTTTTTTACGAGAGGATCAGTAAGACCTGTGTAAAAAGTCTTAATTAGTTTTACAAAACACTGATGGATATCAATAAATATCATAAATATCATTAAACATCATTAAATATCAACAGAATTTATGTTAGGCTGGATAGAGTAGAAGAAATTAAGCGAGGTGATTTTATGAAAGCATATCGAATTACGATACAGTTACAAGAGGTACATCCTTTAATGTGGAGAGAGGTGATGATTCCTGCTGCGGCAACCTTTGAAAATCTCCATGAAGTGATTCAAAAGGTTTCGAATTTTAAGGGGTGGGCTCTGGATGAAGCGGGACAAATGTATGAGTTTAATCTGCCCGAAGAGAATCTTCGGATTACCAATGACGAGGAAGCCTATTTAGAACACCGGATGTATAAAGAAAACCGGGAAGACGTGGTAAAGAGGCATGGAGATTCCCCGGAAGAATTTCAGGCCTTTAATGAATCCCGGCTAAAGGACTTGGAAACCGAGATAAAAAAACCGGATGAGCTTCATATCGGATATTATTTGGAAAAATATCAAAGTATGGAATACGTGTACGATTATGAAGAAAAATGGCAGTTTATTATTGGTTATGTCGAGACGGTGGAAAATCATGCGAAAGAGCATCCGGTATTAATAGACGGCGGGGAGGCGGCTCCCATTGAAAATCTGGGAGGAGCCCAGGGATACAACGAATTTTTAAAGGTTTACAATGATTCTGAACATCCCGGGCATAAAGACTTAAAAGAGTGGGCGGAGAAACAGGGCTACAAAGAGTATGATAGAGAAATGATTAATGAGAAGTTAAAAGAAGTAAAAATACAATAAAAAAACTAAAAAGCAGACAAATAAGCGGAGGCATCACAATGAGTTCCAAGAGGGGTTCCCTGGAAAAGGAGGAGATCAAATGAAAGTTTCAATTTCCAATCCAGACATAAGTCGGCGATGGATGATTCTTCTGGGCGGGTTCCTGCTTTCTTTAATGGGAGGCATGAGCTATGCTTGGGGTTCTTTTGTGGTTCCCTTGGTTATGGATTGGGGCTGGACGGCTACCCAGGCCACACTGCCTTTTACGATTATGATTATCGTATTTTCCATAACCATGATTCCCGCGGGGTGGATTCAAGATAAGATTGGTCCCCGAAAAGTTGCCACATGGGGGGCGGTGCTGTTTTTTGTTGGTTATGCCCTGTCGGGGCTGCTTCGGTGGATCCCTTCTCCCCGTTGGCTGGTTTTTTCCTACGGTATTCTCGTCGGGATGGCTTGTGGTCTTACCTACGCATGCATTGCGCCCACCGCCCGTAAATGGTACGGGGATCGACCGGGATTTGCAGTTTCCACCGCTGTAATGGGTTTCGGTCTGGCCGCGGTTGTGTTTTCACCCCTTAAACGTCAAATGATTGATTGGTGGGGGGTCGATGGAACCTTTATCGTACTTTCCATATTTATTGCGGTGGTTGCATTAATTGGGGCGCGACTTCTCAAAAATCCTCCCGAGGGTTACCGGGCTCCTCAACGAAAAGAAACCGTAAAAAGCAAGGGCGTTAAATCAGCGGAAATGCTAAAAGATATTTCACCTAAGGATTTTGTGAAAACAAAGGTATTTTATATTCTATGGTTAGCCCTGGCCATGGTGATCGGCGGGGGATTAACCGCCATCGGGCTAATCCCTGCCTATGGAGAAATTGTATTACAGCTGGAACCTGCCATTGCAGCGACGGCTATTTCTGCCTATGCGCTCACCAACGGTCTGGGCCGTCCGTTTGTGGGCCATTTATCCGATCGGTATGGCACGCTTCAGGTTATGATCATTGTGTATATCATGCAGGCCATGGTATTCTTTGCCCTCCCCTTAATCGCTGTAAACTACGGACTGCTTCTTCTATGTACGCTGTTTTTAGGGATTGGGTATGCCACAACCTTTGCGCTTTTTCCGGTGCTGGTAGCCGCGGGCTTTGGCACAAAATATTTAGGGTTGAATTACGGCTTAGTATTCAGCGCTTTTGGGATAGGGGCCCTTACAAGTTTGCTTGGGTCGAGACTCCTGGATGTGACCAGTTCCTTTACGCCGGCATTTCTTCTGGCAGGGAGCACCACGGTTTTGGGACTTGCCCTCTTGCTGATATTTCGCAGGGAGATCGAAGGGCCATGAAATGAAAACAGAGGAAAAAGTACAATGAAGATCCATTGTACTTTTTATATGAGGACATACCTGGTGTTAAAAGGAAAGCACAGGTTTATTTATTGATCTTATGAAGCAAAGATTTTTTCAGTCCCTCCAGATGATAGCATTCAAAGAGTTCATGACAGGTGTAGGTAAACTTTATGGTATGCACATCCTTAGAAGAAGCGCCCTTTTCAATCAATTCCGGCCACGAGCGTAGCACCGGCTCATGAACCGGCTTCGGAAAGGCAATGCCATCGATGGTCAGTAAGTGGGTAATAACCGCTGTGGTGTAAATGTCCAATGCGTTGCTGAAATCCTTAAAATACTCTTTTAATACCAGCATGGCATGGAGGCCCGTAATACAGTGAAGGGCTACGATGCTTTTCGTGTGCTCAAAGGCAGGAAGACAGATGTCCAAAAGGCCTAGAACCTTATCGTCGACCGTACCCTCGATTAAAAATCCCTTATCCAGATAATCGGGGCTTTGGTATAGTTTTTTCATGGTTTTTCCCAGAGAATCATTTTCACAGAGGATTTTATCAACCGCAGAAGTTTTCATTAACTGCTTTATGTTTTCCAAGGCCTGATCCCGGGGAATTTTTCGAAAAAACGGGGTTACTTCTCGGTATGCAGTTACATAATAAGAAAGGGCCCGGATGATCTCTTCTGTAAGAGCCTCATCGTAAGAAACCGCTTCCCTTGCGTAGGCCAGCCGTATGGTAACGTGGAAAAGCCCGGAAGACAGGCCCAGGGGGTAGGTGTTCAGAATTTTCTCGATCATGGCATTCGCCCCGTGGGTTTGTACTTCTTCTGTCATTAAGTGCAGACAAGCCTCATATTCCTCTCTTTTCCCGAGACATTCAACAAGGGAAGTTGCCGGGGTATAATTCTTTGAGACGGGATCAACATTAAAACGTTCATTATAAAAATCGGTATAGGATGCCACCCTTTCCAGGTCCTTCGTGAGCTGATACAGAGCGAGTTGTCCCATGGGAAGATGATTGACCAGCCCTTCCATATAGGGGGATTGCTGTCTTCCCTGTTCATTGATCAGTTGGCTTAATTTCATAACCTTTCCTCCTTAGTAAACCTTTTTAAAAATCTCCGGTTATTCGCCGAACAAAGCTTTCATACCCTATATTTATCCAATTTTTAAAGAGGTAAACCTATCCAGCTAAAATATAAAGCTTTTTCTTATTATGTTATAATAACGAGAAAGAACCGCCGGAAGTACATAAAACAGGAGGCAATTATTATGGACCTAATGATACAGCAAATTCTCTTTGGAATCCTAGTAATATTTATAGCGGCCATGACCCAGGGGGCCACCAGTTTCGGATTTTCATTAATTGCGGTGCCTCTGTTGGGAATCATGTTTCCCTTGCAGGTTGCGGTGCCCATATTAATGATTTACAGTTTAATACTAAACAGTGTCATTCTTTACCATATCCGGGAGCATGTTCAACTAAAGAAGATCATCGTGCTGGTTGTTTCCGGAATGGCAGGCACCCCCTTTGGGGTGTATCTTTTGAAAGCTTTGGAGGAGAACACCCTGAAGCTGGTGGTCGGCATTATTATTGTCATTGTGGCCGGGGTAAATATTTCCGGTTATCATATTAAAATGAAAAACAGCAAACGATCCTTTATTCCCGTAGGTTTTGTCAGCGGGCTGTTAAACGGCAGTGTTTCCCTGGGAGGCCCTCCCATTGTACTGTTTCTAAACAACCAAAAGGTGGAAAAGCAAATTTTTCGGAGCAATTTAACCCTGTACTTTTGGATGATTAATCTCTTTTCCATCCCTACCTATTTTTTCAGCGGACTGATCACGACGGAAGTTGTCAGCTACTCTTTATATCTTTTCCCCGGACTGATGATCGGAACCTTAATCGGAATACGTATGGGAAATCAAGTCAATGAGCGGCTTTTTAAAAGAATCAGCATGGGTTTGATTATGGGGATGGGAATACTGTCGATTTGGTCGGGATTGTAACGTCGGGAAAGAAATAAAAAACAGGGAATGCCTCCTTTAAGATTTAATCCGGTGGAAAATGGGTATCATAAATAAGAATCGTTATCAATGATTCCCGTATAATCCATCGGAAAAATCGAGAAAGGAGTAAAAACAATGAAATTAATCAATAAAGGCATTCACCATATAACCTCCGTTGTAGGAGATCCCCAGGAAAATCTGGACTTTTACGGCGGGGTGTTGGGACTTCGAATGATCAAAAAAACCGTAAATTTTGATGCGCCGGAAACCTATCATTTATACTTCGGAGACTATCAGGGTACGCCGGGTACGGTCATTACCTTCTTTCCATGGCTCGATGCCCCTAAAGGGAAAATCGGAGGGGGCCAGGTAGGCGTCACCGCCTATGGGGTGCCGGAAGATTCCCTGCAGTACTGGAAGGAACGGCTGACTAAATACCATATAGACTTTAGGGAAGAAAGCCGTTTCGGGGAAGAATATGTAGGTTTTGAAGATCCCCATGGACTGCAAATAGAGTTAACGGAGCGAAAATCCGGACCCTTAAGCAACTACAGCTTTGGCGGGGTTTCGGAGGAGAAGGGGATAAAAGGCTTTGCCGGGGCTACGTTGTATTCAACAGATCCTGAAAATACCGGAAAGCTTTTGGAAAACCTTTTCGGATTTGAAAAAATCGGAGAGGACCAGGGACTGATCCGCTACCAAGGTTCTCAGGATCTCGGAAACATCATTGATCTTAAAAAAACCTCGGAAGATCCCGGCACCACCGGTGTGGGAACGGTGCATCACATTGCTTTCAGAGCGTCCAATGATCAGGAACAGCTGGCCTGGAAAAAACTCCTGGAAGATAAGGGATACCGCGTAACCAAGGTTCGGGACCGGAACTATTTTAAATCCATTTACTTCAACGAAAATGGGGGAATTCTTTTCGAAATTGCCACGGAGGGTCCGGGCTTTGATGTGGATGAATCCTTGGAAAATCTGGGTTCTGAACTAATGCTTCCCAAGCAGTATCAGTCCATGCGGGAAAAATTGGAACAGAAACTGCCGAAGATCGAATTAAAAGAACCGAAAAAATAGAATGAATGAATCGAAAAAAATAGAATCAACGAACCGAAAAATAGAAATGAAGGGAATGAAAACCATCGAAACCATGAAAACCATCAATCCTATGGATTTAACGGCTCAGGAAAACTACTTTTTCCTAACGGGATCGGTAATTCCAAGACCCGTAGCCTTTACTACCACCCTGTCGGATAAAGGGGTTTTAAACGGCGCCCCATTCAGCTACTTTAATATTGTAACTTCCAATCCGCCGATGCTCTCGATTTCCGTGCAGCGGGACCGCGGGGAAATGAAGGATACGGCAAGGAATGCCATGGAAACGGGAGACTTTGTGATCCATATTACCGACGAATCCTATATTGAAAAGATCAATGAAACCTCCATCGCCTTTCCTCCCACAAGAAGCGAAGTGGAATACACCGGCCTAACACCCGTTGACAGTACCGAAATTAAGACCCCGGGGGTAAAAGAAGCCAGTATTCGAATGGAATGCGTACTGGAAAAAATCATTCCCCTGGGAGGCACGGAAAAGGCGCCGGCCTGCGACTTAGTCATTGGCCGGGTGGTAAAGTATCATGTTCGGGATACCGTGCTTCAGCAGGGAAGAATTGATCCCCGAATCCTCCGGCCCGTCAGCCGACTGGCAGGAACCAGCTACGAAAAGCTTGGGGAAATCTTTAAACTGGAAAGACCCTAATATACTATGTCGATTGAAACCGATCACCGCTTGATGAAACCAACCATAAACCCGCTATAACCCATGAACCGGTCTTAGGGGGTTTTCTTACGGCGAAAGATAATTAAAGATTTATAACGAAATTTTCCCGAAATATGGTAGGATAAGAGAAGAAAGCATTTAAGAAGAAGGCGAAAAAAAGAAGTGGAAAGACTGAAGTGATAAGA
>Ga0207421_10000553_pt1 | contig 48405 bp, 49 predicted proteins | sample SodLakKL_010_SED_4_FD_187542 | JGI IMG/M metagenome (GOLD analysis project Ga0207421, IMG submission 187542) | Alkaline sediment microbial communities from Lake Tanatar, Kulunda Steppe, Russia - 8KL_010_SED (SPAdes) (version 2) | ecosystem: Environmental > Aquatic > Non-marine Saline and...
TATTCTTAAATCTGTAGAGCACTAACAATATTTTCCTTATAGGGGTGATCTTACTGTCCGATAGATAAGACTGTTCTGAGAATCAATATCCTACACAAACGACCTATTTCACTATGATCTCATATCTTTCTTTGTTTTATATATCATCATCGAAGCTATGATCGCTGTAAAAAGACCCCCGAGCAGAAATCCCGGCGTTTCATCTTCCTCCTCTTCAAATACAGCTGTTATCTCTATATCTTCATCCATTGTGACGCTAACTTCTTTTTCTTCCTCTCCAGACGCATCTCCCGACCACTCACCAAAGTTCCAATCATCATCTGCCTCAGCGTTGAGAGTTATGTAAGTACCCTTTTGGAACTCGCCGGTCCATTCGTCCTCTACGACTTCGACGATCTCTCCTTCGTGTAGTATCTCTATCGTTCCTTCACCCTCGACATCAACACTCAACTCGTGCATCACCCTCTCGAAGTTGGCGGTGACGTTCTTGTCGCTGTCCATGGTTACGTTGATCTCTTCTTCGTCACTTTCTACATCGCCGGTCCAACCGCCGAAGTACCAGCCGTCGTAGGGATCGGCTGAAAGATCTGCCTCTATCCCCTGCTTGTAATCCTTCTCAAATGGTGTTTCAATAACTTCATCATCTACTTCGATTGTGCCCTGTCCTGTTATATCCTCTATAGTTAAAGTTACATCTTCTTCGAAGTGGGCTGTTATCTCTTTATCCTCATCCATAGTTACGGTTATCTTTTCTTCAGTGTCTTCATAATCTCCGGACCATCCTTCAAAGTACCACCCCTCGTCAGGGATAGCCTCGATAACTATCTTTCCGTGTTCGTAATAAGTGTGAGTACCTTCTGTAGGATCGGTATCCCCTTCTCCTTCTATATCGATAGTAAGATCGTGAGTCTGTTCTGTCTCTTTTATGTACCATGTGGAATCCGCATCTCCATCCTCCCAGGAGAGGAACGGTTTATCCCGATCAGTTTCGATCATCTCTATGTCCCATCCAGCGGACTCGAAAGTGCTTATCGATCCAAATTCTTCATCGTTCAAGGATAAGCTACCAAACCCTTCTACATAGCATTCGGGCATGTCTTCGTGGTAAAATGAATTCTCTACAGTGCCTTCATCATATCCTACGAGTCCACCAACATCGATATATCCACTCACGCTTCCCGCTGCATACGAATCACTGATAGTACCATTATTCCTTCCGACAAGCCCGCCCGTTTTATTTACTCCTTCAACCTCACTTACGCTGTAAGAATTTTCCACTTCGCTCCTATCGACCGTGGATCCCGCGAGGCCGCCCACTTCAGTATCTCCAGAAACGTTAACTGAGGAATAAGAGTGATATATATCTATATATCCATCCGTATTCCCTCCCACTAGACCGCCCACTCCATGTTCTCCATCGACCTGACCTGATGCAGATGAGTTCTCTAAAACGTTCATATGTTCTCCGCCACCAATGAGACCACCAACGTAATTAGTTCCACTGATGTTGTTTTTTGCAAAGGAATCCTCAATGAGAGGGGCATAAGTCCCCCCTCTACCTACCAGTCCTCCTGTGAAGTTACCTCCGATAACATTGCCTTCTGCATGTAAACCCGAGACGCGGTGATCATTAAGTCCCAGCACTCCACCGACGCTGTGGTTTCCTCTCACCTCTCCAGTGGCGTATGAATCGTGCAGATCGGTTGGAGCCAAGAAACCAAAACCATTTCTACCTATGAGTCCTCCCACTTTCTCATTTCCGATCACATCGCTATCCGAGTGTATGTTTTCGATTGTATCACCTATAGACCAGCCGAGGAATCCACCTACATCATTGTTTCCTTCTACTTTACCATTTGAAGAGGAATTTTTCAAGGTGCCCCATTCGCTCTCCCCGACCAATCCCCCGACTTGATCTGTTCCCATAACATAACTATCCGCATGGGAATGATTTATTTTTCCCTGAAATTCAAAACCGGCACGATCATTGTAACCCACAAGTCCTCCGATATTATCTTCACCGATCACTTCCCCGGTGGTGGATGAGTTATTCACAACACCTCGATTGTGACCTGTTACTCCCCCGACCATATCGTTCCCTCTCAAATCCATCTCTACAAGGTTGAGACCTGTGATCTCCGCTTCCCTTCCAAGAAGTCCAAAAAGACCCACACGATCTGTTGCCGGTCTGTCAATATAGAGATCCTCGGTCTCATAACCGTTTCCATCGAAATCACCCGTGAAAGGAGCAGCAGTGTTTCCTATCGGGTTCCAACCCACGACGGCATTTTCATAAGTTACATAAACAAATCTTTCTCCCGTATCTTCATCTATTGTTATAGTAGGATAGTCTACAGTATAAGGAATGGTTTCTCCAGTATTGTTTTTGACTGATAAAACTGAATCGGACGCATCTTCATCGAAAGGTATATCTATCGTATCGCCTTCGTCCCATGTTTCATACCTTCCAGCATCTTCTTCAGCTTCATAGTCCTCTGTTTGGGAATTGTATTCATCATAACCTGATGTATCTTCATCAAGATCATCTTCCAAGTAATAATAGCCGTCAAGATGTTCTCTTATCTCGTCCAGGTCGTGCCAGTCCTGGATCCCCCGGAAGACCCTGGTCTCAAAGGTCAGTATTTCACCCGTAAACTCACGTTCTTCGGTTGACGCTACGGCTTTGAATTCACAGTAACTGATCTCGGCTATATCATCTATTTCCTCTTCGAACACTCCTGCCCCATCCATGGATTGTGGTTCCGTTTCATTCCACTCGTCATCGCTGTCCCGTCTATATCTGAAAAAGGCGCTGCCTTCCTCGACATAGATATCTGTTATCTCACCTCTCAATAGAGGGTTCTTTTCACTGACGTTTTCCGGTTCCAACGTTTTCACTTCAATATCGTCGTGTGAGGTGAACGTCCTGGAGAAGGTGGTCTCGTTTTCATCGTCACGGACTTCTACCGCCTTGTATTCATAGACGGTACCCTTTTCTAGACCGTCTATGTCGGTCTCGAATCCATCCGGTTCAGTTAATGTTATCGGTTCGGTTTCGGACCACTGTTCTTCGCTCTCTTGTCTGTATCGGAAAAAGACTTCCATCTCATCGTTGGGCACTTCGATCACTTCGCCTTTCAGCGTAGCTTCAAATCTGCTGATGTTTTCTGGTTCTTCTAGGACTAAATTTCCGACGGCCGCGTTCACCGCTTTATGTGCATCGATTATACCGTGTCCATAGCGCGTATTTTTATCTTCACCGGGCAGAGAGCCGCCCGCTTCGTAGTGATCAGCGGTAACTCTCAGATCGTGATATATGTCTTCGAGAGACAGATTCTCTTTTACATCCAGCATCAGAGCGACGGTTCCCGCGACGTGCGGTGTGGACATGGAAGTTCCCTGCCATCTCTGCCATCCGCCGCCGGAAAGCGCGGACTTCACTTCCACGCCGGGAGCGGCAAGATCGGGTTTGACGAACTCCTCCGGAGTTTCGTTCCTTTCATCTTCGACTATACCCCCACTGCTGAACTCGGCGATACCGTCGGTAACGTTCGAGGCGCCTATACCCAACGTTCTATACACCGCTCCAGGCACACCGACGGTCCCGTTGCCGGAGTTACCCATGCTGGCGACGGGCACTATCCCCGCGTCTTTCAGATTTATCATCGGTTCTTCATACTCTTGATGATATCCATCCGGCCCCCATGACATGCTGGCGACGTGCGGTCTGTGTTCCTCAACAGGTTCGAGAGTGTTTCCGAACCTATCGTGCGGTTCCACCTTCCACTCCAATCCGGCCAGCGCTGCCGCAAATCTCCCATATCCTCCCGGTATAATGAGGGCGTGCATGAGATCCACCTCTGGGGCGACACCGATATGTGTACCGCTGGCATTCTCGCCCGCTATGGTTCCCGAGACGTGGGTCCCGTGGGAAGTTGTGTCTCTCGGTGTCGAGTTTTCAACGATATGACCTGTCCTGTTGAATTCTATCCAGCCGCCGGTACAGTACTCGTCATCTTCCAGATTCACCATCTTACCTTCAAGATCGGGATGCTCGATATCTACACCCGTGTCGGATACAGCGACTCTGATATCGGAACCGTCGATCCCTTGGTCCCAAAGACCTTCAACATTGATCCTCTCTAGGCCCCAGGTGAGATCACTGTTCGAATATAGATCTCCTCTTGTATCACCGCCAATCTCACTTTCTAAGCCACGTTCATCTTCGCTCATCGCGTCTTCCGATGTGCCCTCGGAGTTCAGTGTTTCGACTTCGAAATTCTCGTGTATCCTCGTTACCTCTGAATATTCACTTATCACTTCCAAACTTTCAACTTCCACTTCGGCCAGAACAGCGTTGGCTATCCAGAAGGTGTTCAATACTTCACCATCTTCTCTCTCTATGGAGTCTAACAATCTCGCTTGAGTTCTCTCCGAATGAGTTTTCAGACTTTGTATGGTCTGTTCCGTATCCATCTCGTCTAGAGATGGTTTTGAGGGATCTCTATCCGAGCGATAAGGTTCTATCCTGATGACTACTTCGACGGTTTCATCATCCTCTTTTGATTTAACATCTTCTAAAAGGGCATCAGAGAGGATATCCTCTAACGGACCGGACTCTGTGTCCATATCATCTTCATAACCGGATACTAGACCGATAGAGATAGTGCTGAAAAAGAGGATAACAACTACCCACACAGCTAGCTGCTTAGATAGACGCAAGGATACAGGCCTCCTTCTTTAATCTAATTAAAAAATGTTATCGGTTTATAAAAATTTTATGCCGATATATATATATATGACCTTTCACATAATACTTCGGAGGAGAAATCGTGAGATACAGGCGGTATATGTCTGTACTCGTTGTAGCGATTTTGGTGATATCAGTAGTGGGTGCGTTGACACCCGGCGCAACGACCGGGAACCACGACCGGGATATAGTCCTGGTCAGAGATGTTGGAGAGAACGAAGATGTATCTGTTTTCGAGGAAGTTGGAGAGGTGTTAGATCGATACGGCAGGTATCTGCTCTTGGAAGCGCCTGAAGATGAGATAGAAGGATTGAGAGGACTCTATCAAATAGACCATCTTGAAGAACGTAATCAACTGAATATCAAGGGACACGAATTCGAAACCAACGAGGGATATCCTGAATTCGATTCCGACTTGATGATCGACGAGTATGAAGAGGGGGAAGAAGGTATTTACATAGTGGATATGATCGCACCGGTAAATCCAGAGTGGAGAGAGGAATTGGAAGATCTCGGCGTCGAAGTGATAAACTACCAGCGAAACTACGCCTACGAGGTAGTTATGACGCCGGAACAAGTCGATGAAGTTGAAGACTTGGATTTCGTCGACTGGGTCGGCATCTATCAGCCCGGTTTCAAGCTGGCAGAAAACCTAGAACCGGGTGAAATCACAGTTAGTTATATCGACGGAAGAACGGATATTGTTACAGTAGATCATATGTCACAGATAGTTTCTCTTGCCAACAGGGAAGACGTCTATTACATAAGTCAATATTCCGAAGCGGAACTCCACGCAGAGATCGATTCACAGTTGGTAGGAGGAGGGGCTTGGTTCATGGATGATTACAGTGATTGGAATCCCGATCTTGATCCACCGCCGAGAGAAGGAGATCCGATGGAACCATACAGAAAGCACGGCGATCATGGTGCGTTTATCAACCAACAAGGGTACACGGGCGACGGTGTCACTATTGCGATAGCCGACAGTGGATTGTATTCGGATGCAGAACGTAATTTCCACGAGGATTTCCAAGAACGAGTAGTAGGTGGCGTTTATTATGATAGTGATGAAGAAGAGTGGAAAGATGAAAATTGGTACCAAGATACCCATCCGCAGCAACATGGAACCCATGTAACGGGTCTCGCTGCTGGCAATACAGCCGATGGCACCGCCGATACAATGGAATTCGCCGATTATTATAAAGCACAAGGACTAGCATATGACTCCGAAATATTCGTGACCCGGGCCTTCGATGGTGCAACAACAACACCAGAAGAATTCTATTCTATCGTTGAGGAACCGGCACAGCGATCTTATTCCTACATACATTGTAATTCTTGGGGAAGACAGGAAGATGAGGATGGTTATGAGGAGGCAGCCGTTGAATATGATAAAGCAGTGAGAGATGCGAATTCTTCCTCTTCAGAAAACGAACCGATGGTGATAACCGCCTCCGCAGGTAATAATGATGTCGACAATTCCATTGAAAGTCCAGGTATTGCCAAGAATGTCATAACCGTTGGTGCTTCTATGACTTTCAAAGGTAACGGGTCATATCCAGAAAGCATAGCTGGCTTTAGTTCAGGAGGATGGACTGATGACAACAGGGTAAAACCAGATGTAGTTGCACCTGGAGCCTGGAATATACCTTCCACATCTGACGTTTCGGGTTATAGAGAATTGTATGGCACTTCGATGGCAAACCCAATTGTAGCTGGTGCAGCCGCTGTTGTTGTAGAATGGTATGAAGATAATTTTAATGAAAAGCCTAGCCCTGCTATGGTAAAATCCATACTCATCAACACCGCCAATGATTTAGAAGATACTAGGGGACCAATTCCTAACCGAGATGAAGGCTGGGGCATCCCTGATTTATCTAAATTAGAACACGAGGACAGCCCCGGCTTTTACTTTGAAGATCAGACATCTCTATTAGAGACAGGTGATAAGGACATTTACACTATTGAACCTGAGGATGGAGATGAACCGTTAAAGATAAGCTTGGTATGGACCGATAAAGAAGCTGGAAATGGAGATCACCCAACTCTTAAGAACGACCTAAATTTAGAAGTGATAAATCCAGATGATGAGGAAATCCGTGGGAACGCATTTGACGAGTCCGGAGACGGGGAAAGTAACGATGGCTATACCTATCCCAATGCAGAAGTGATCGATGATTTTGATGGAAGTGAAGACGGTTGGGACGACAGAAATAACGTGCAGAACGTTTATATTCATCCTGATGAGGTTGAAGAAGGTGAGACTTACATTATAAAAATACACGGATACGACATAGTTGCAGATGCCAACAATGATGGAGAAGAGAATCAAGACTACGCTCTTGTTGTGCAAAATGCTGAAGAATTAAACGAAGCATACTCCCTCACCGTAGATTCTGTAGGAGGAGGAGATACAGTTCCGAAGGAAGGTACCTATTACCATTCTTTTGGAACTAAAGAAAACCTTTCGGCTGATCCTGATTGGGGCTACGAGTTCGCTTATTGGCTCGTAGATGGTGAGGAATACTACGATCGAGACATCACGGTCACAATGGATGATCACAAACATGCCAGCGCCTATTTTGTACCTGAAGGAGGGGGTGTCCCGACTTCTTTAAATTCCAGCTACGCTCAGTACCTGGATGAAGGTCCAATGGCGGCAGAACTCGCGAAAGCTTTCAGGGATGAAGACTTGTCACTGCCGGATGCTAAGGAAGAAGCTATACTATCAGAAAAGAACTACGAAATGTGGAACGTCCTCGTGGATGACGAGGGAAAATATCTAATCGTTGAAAGGGAAAAAGAATTAATGGTGTACAGTTATTGATGTTAACCTGCATCGCACTTATGAAAGTTCTTTCTTCTCTAAAATCTTTTAATTTTTCTTTTTTAGGGCTTCATCACTAAACGTTTTAATTAGATATATAACTTAGTATAAAGCAGGATAGAATTGAGGTGGAATCCTCTAATAGTAAGGTGAATTCCAAACTGGTACAGCAAATAGATAGTGAGTTTGATTGCTTGTCTATAAATCATCTACCAAGGGCTTTGAAAAAGCTTAACCAGCCATGGGAAGTTAGTGATATAAGAAGATCACCACATTCTCCTTAGATTGATGGCTTTTTGTATCATTATGAAGGTGGTCACTATTAGAACCTACGACGAAATCGAAGCGTATTAGAACTAATATCTCAAAAGATGGAAAATCACTCGGTTTCGCAGTTTTAGAAATAAAGTTCCTAATATCTGATGAAAGCTAGATACTTTCATGTAGAAACCGCAATATATTAAGTGAGCTCTAACTATATCAATTTAACTTTTCTAAAAATCTATTAGCTAACTTTGGTTTCAAATCATTTTATTTCCAGATGAAACCGCTAATTCAGGGATGGTCCGTTTTGAAGATATTTTCAAAATCGATCAGATAGCTCTTGATTTTTCCTCTATTTAGCCGCTAGAAGTTGTCAGACGATACAACTATTCAAAGTCTAAAAACCCCTATTTTACCCCTATTTATCCTGGATATTAGCGAAATATATTTATATTAATAGCCTATTAAGGGTCTGGGAGAAGGGTATGACGCTCTCCCTAAAATAAGGAGGAAAAAATATGAGCATGGAAAAAATAAGCGTAAGGGAAGCTAAAGAGATCGCCGAGAAGAAAGGTTTGAAACCAGGACTCGTCAAAGGAACTGATGGTATCCAGTTCACTAAAGGCAACAACGATAGGATAGAAACAGTCTCTTGGAGCGAATTTGAAGAAAAACTAGACGAAAGAGATCTTGCAGTTTATGAGTCTGGCGGCTGGATGAAGATAATGAGCGAAGACTAAAGAGGACCGGGTAATACTCGGCCCTCTTTTTTATTTTTTCTTTTTTACTCAAGATAAATCTTTTTTACTTTGAAACATTGTGATTAATCTGATGATAGAGATAACGGATAGATGGGGCCTAGCTAAGCGGGGAAAGTGGGAAATCAAGGATATAGAGATCCAAGTGCCCAATATATTTTTTCTAGAGGGGAATTTGTTCAAAACACCCGATGAAGCGGAAGTGACTATTTCTAGTACGCCCAACTCTTCTTTTGAGATGTCTCCTTCTTTTTTTGAAGATGATACAGATAGGTATGATTTCCCGTCTACCTTTGCCTATCCCAAGGGGATCTTAGACGGTTTGATAGAGGAAAAAAGAGGACGACCAAAAATACAGGTGATCTTCGATCAGGACCCAGATCCTGATGCAGAACTTTATGTCCTCGGAAATGCTCCACAATTATTACAGAGGAGCGGAAAGTTGTATGATAATATAATCGAGTTGAGGAAAAAGATAGACTATCATAAGTTGATCTACGCACCGGGAATTGCTCAACCTAACAATATGTCCTTATTGTCATATCTGGGAGTTGATTTTTTTGATTCCTCTTTTTCAGCGATGATGTCTTATGAGAATGTAGAACTGTCTGATTGGATGGGATTTCCTGGAAACCCTGAGAACAACTCTAAACATCTTTTGGACGAGCTTGATCTGATCAGAAAAAGTATAAAAAAAGGTAGACTCAGAGGCTTAGTTGAGACTCGAGTTAGATCTGAACCCTGGATGGTAGAAGTATTGAGGAGATGTGACGATGATTATGAAATCTTTTCGAAAGGCGTGCCTGTCACTGGAGATGAGTTCTCAGTCACTACGAGAGAAAGTCTTGACCGTCCCGATATAGAGAGATTTAAAAGGAGGATCAAAAAAAGATATGAACCTCCAGAAAGAGAGACTCTTCTCCTCCTGCCCTGTTCTGCTAGAAAACCTTATTTCCAATCTAAGTCTCATAAGAGATTTAGAGAGGCTACTCAGCAGGTAAATTGGACCGATATTCACGAGGTTTCATTGACTTCCCCTCTTGGTGCAGTTCCAAGAGAACTTGAGTTATTTTATCCTGCCCAACAATATGATATCCCTGTCACACATGAATGGTTTGAAGAGGAAAAAGAGATGATCCTAGACCAGCTTCAATACATCATAGATATGGGAGATTATAATCATATAATCTCTCATCTTCCTCCAGATATGTCTTTTGTAAACGAAGAATTCGAATGTATAGACACTTCAGAGGATACCCATCCCACTTCTCAACGAGCAATCGATAGATTGACTGAAAAGCTCAAAGAAACCGTTGGTAAAGAAAAAGGCAGCGTTCAAGAATTTTTGGTAGAAAATTTAGAATCCTTTGCTCGATTTCAGTTCGGTGAAGGCGGAGAAGATCTACTTGAAAACTCCAGAATCAAGGGTAATTATCCATGGTACAAGATAATGAAGGATGACAAACAAAGAGGGATGCTGGTACCTGAAAGAGGTTTGATCTCGTTAACTCTAGATGGAGCTATCGTATTGAAGAAAAATAAGATCAATCTTGTTGAGATAGACGACTTCGTACCGAAAGGCAGTGTCTTTGCGGTCGGTGTAAAAGAAGCAGATGAAAGTATTAGACCTGAAGACGAAGCGATAGTGGTCCACGAGGGGGAATTAAGAGGTGTAGGACCTTCTGTGATGTTTGGAAGTGAGATGAGCGAAGCTAATAAGGGAGAGGCGGTCCGTCTTAGACATCACCTTTGATGAGAAGAAAGAGTTATATCTTTTTTATGTTCGGGTGAGTTTCTAAGATCATCCCTTCGATCTTTAAAGGTTTTAAATGATTGGCGAGGTCTACAGCTTCCTTCAACTTCGATTCATATTCAGAGTATATCGTGTATTTTTTCTCATCCTTTTCGACTTTATCGCCTTTTTTCTTGTTCAAAAGCATTCCGGCTTTTTTGCTGTTTGGCCCTCCTGCTGCTCTCACTATCTTGATTATCTCCTCATTATTTACACTGTCTACATACCCCTCTTCGTCCGAATATATCTTTTTTGAATATTCTCCGATTTCGATATCTTCTGAACTAACCTCAGGATCGCCGTGTTGTCTGTCTATTATCTGTTTCATCTTATCTAGAGCTTTACCACTTTCTAGTAATTTTTTTGCTTCTTCTTTTCCATCTCTAATCCCGCCTTGCTCAAGTACCATCCCTGCTAGAGTGGTAGATTTTTCTATCAGACTAGAGGGGACCTCTTTTCCTTCGAGAGCCATCAATGCTTCCTTTGCCTCGATCGAAGGACCGACAGCCTTTCCTATAGGCTGTCCACCATAACTTAGAGCACATGAGGTTTCGATCCCAATCTCCTCACCCAGAGAGACAAAGTCTCGGGCGTATTTTCGACCGAGTTCCATTTCCTCGACTTTAGTATTTGGTCCAACAGGTATATCCATCACAAGATATTCAGCCCCAGCAGATTTCTTTTTCGAGAGCACAGAGGCTAAAACCTGTGGATAAGGATCTATTCTCAACGGGTATTCTGCTCTTATTATCATGTCGTCACTAGGAGCTAGATTGACAGCTCCTCCCCATGTGATCGTTCCTCCGATGTCCTCCGCGATCTCTTTGATCTCACCGATGCTGAGATCTACATCGGCTAGAGTTTCAAATATATCTGCAGTTCCTCCAGCACTAGAGATTGCCCTAGAACTTGTCTTAGGGATCATCAACCCTGCGGAAGCCACTATCGGTACTATAAGGAGAGTGATCTTGTTTCCCGGCACACCACCAATGCTGTGGTGATCAAAGACAGGATGTCTGTCATATTCGATTGTTTCTCCTGTCTCTATCATGGAATTGATAAGATATTTAATCTCTCGGTTATTCATACCCTGGGAATAGATACCCGAAACATAGGCAGAAAGTTCAATGTCGGAAAGACGTTGATTGACTATGTCTTGTATGATCTCTCTGATTCCGTGTTCTGAAAGCTCTTTTCCTTCTAATTTTTCTTTTATATGCTCAACCGATTCCGGTTTTCCAGTCGGCTTTACCACGATAGGAGATTCCTCATCCACATCTAGACGTTTCATCACCTTTTCAACAAGACCAATGTGTCCCTCTTCGACTAGACTTTTAGAGGTTTCGACTACCACAATACAAGTATTATCGGTATGATTTACGCTGACTCTATCCTGACTCCGAAGTCCAATGTTCTCAGCGTCACTACTGTTCAAGATCACCATTTGATCCCTTGATTCGAGGTCTATTTTTTTAGCCTTCAATTTCATAAGAGATCACATCCATTTTTCCAACGCCTTTTTTAATTCATCATGCTCTTCAGCATATTTCCTTAAATCTACTCCTTCAAAAACGGCATCTACTGCTTGTCGCAATGCCTTAGCTCCAGATCTGACTCCGTCTGGATGTCCAGATACTCCACCACCTGCTTGAATCTGAACGTTCATGCCGCTCATCTCAATCAATTCAGGCACCAGACCAGGATGAAGACCTCCACTTGATACAGGCATCATTTTAGGGAGTCCATACATATCATTCAATAATGTTTTCTTAGATCTGAGTTCTTCCTCAACATCAGCATGCATCTTTCCTGCTCCGTAGGTCCCTATATGAAGAGCATCACCACCAGCCATCCTTACAATCTTTGCTATCACGGGCATAGAAATACCGTGGTCAGGCTTCTTTGTTATAGCTCCGTGCATCGCTCTATGCACGTGTATCGGCACATCTATAGAGGGATCTTCAGCTAGTGCTTGAAGTCCAGAAAACCCTACTGTTAAAACGTCTATCATCAGTTGTCTAGCTCCGTTTTCTAGTGCGAGATCAGCAGCTTCTAAAATTTCGTGGGACGTTGTACTTATATTGTGAGCATGGATCATCTTGTGCCCTTCCTCTTCCAGGAGGTCAAGTCTTTCACTGACTTCGCTCACCCTGTCCTCTAATGGACAAAAATCTTGATCAACCAGTGTTTCGTCATCTTTAGAATTCGTCAACCCTCCTTTTCCAGCCTCAAATATATAATCCCCAAATCTTTTCGGCGGAAGACCTATCTTCGGTTTCACTATAGTCCCTACAAGGGGCCTTTCAGGTCTATCTAAAATTTCACGTAATCCTGTTATACCGAACTGGGGACCAGGATAATCTTTTACGATTTTTGAAGGCAGTTCTAGATGATCCAGTCTAACGCCTTCGAGTGATTCCAATCCAAAAAGGTTGCCGGCGATTATACTCAATATCTGAGGGATGCCTCCTATATCACCAGAAAAATCTATTACAGGATACCCAATTCTGACCCTGTTTCCTTCAGCCTCAGTGACCTTTGCCCCATATTTTTTGAAGATATCTTCCGAGAGTGTGGTAGGATGTGTCCAGGTCCCAGTAGATTCTTCCTCAGCTATCCTCTTTCCAGCGGTCTTTATATCTAAATCACTTTTCACTTTATATTCACAGATGATGTATTCTTCTCCATCTAGTTCTTCACCTAAAGCAAGGTAATCTAAACTCATTTTTCCATCTCCTCTATAATTCTATATGCACCCTCAGGTGATATAACACCTTCTTCAGTTATTATAGAATCTACGTACTTGGAAGGTGTAGCATCAAAAACGGGATTACTTATAGCGACATCGGGAAAATCAGTCGGATCTACTATCTCTGAAGGATCACGCTCTTCTATTTCAACAAGGTCTCCGATAGCGGTCTTACTTGAAAACTTGTAGGTCTCAGCACAAACCGTAAGTGGGACTCTACTTTCATGGGCACATAAAGCGACCTGAGAGGTCCCGATTTTGTTTATCACGGCTCCATTAGAGGCTACAGTATCAGCTCCAACGTACACTTTGTCAACATCTCTCATCTTGTATCTCACTGCAGAATCAACAATAAGGGTGACAGGAATATCGTAGTCAGAGAGTTCCTGAATGGTGATATATCCTTGTTTTTTCGGTCTAGATTCTGTGGCGATCACTTCGATATCTTTTCCTTGATCCCACGAATATTTTATCGCTCCGATGGCCATGGAACTATTACAGTGAGTGAGAATCACATCTCCATCAGCTATCCTTTTACCCCCATATTCAGAGATTTTTTCTTTTGCATTAAGTGATTTTTTGATAAAATTCGAAGCTCTATCTGATATTATCTTTTTAAAATCATCTAAACTTTCATACTTTTCCGTCAACACTTTATCAATCGCATTTTCAAGTGAAACCGCTGTAGGCCTAGTCGAGCGCAGTTTTTCAGCCCCTTTCTTCAGTTTAGACTCGAGTTCATCAACGCTCTCTCCTTCATAATTCTCAACGACCTTTTTTAGAGCTAAGGCCCCGGCTCTAGCAATTTTAGCGGCTCCTCTTATCTCCATCTCTTGTATCTTTTGGGCTATATCATCGAGAGTTTCACCCTCTAATCCATCTAGTTCCATTTTATACTACCTTAAATACTCATGGTGCCATAAAATATTTTGGTAAATCGCCCTTCATAACCATTCCAACAACAATCTAAGGTCTTTCTCCTCGATAATTATATCTGCGGCTTTTTTTATTTCTTTATCATCTGGATTGAAAGCTATCCCCATCTCTGCTTTTTTTAACATAGGAGCGTCGATATGACTATTACCTATAGCCACTGTTTCTTTTTCTTCAAATTCAACTCTAGATAACAATCTATCAAAAGCTTTACCTTTATTCTTAATTTCAACTTCTAGATCCCCTTCGCCTGTTAACACACCTTCAGTTTCCTTTATATCGTTTGCCATAATCCAATCGAAATAATTTTTGTCAATATCTTCCGCTAGCAGTTTAAGGCCACCGCTTATTATGGAGGTTTTGTACCGTTCGCTTAGTATAGGAATACATTCTTCAAAGCCGTTCATCAAAGGAACTTCATGTAGTATATCCCTGATATCTTCTCTACCGATCCCTCCATCGATGCTTTTCCAAAGTTTAATATCTCTTCTAATGAATTCTAGATCGTCTATCTCACCTTCCATGTAAGCTTCTAAAGAATCTTCATTATCCACACCAAAATGTTCATGGATCCAAGCCCATGAACTTGGGATATCTACCAAGACTCCGTCCATATCGAAAACTATGAGTTCTATTTTAGATGTCATGTATTTTCAAATATCTTTTCCATCTCTACTTTGTAATTTTTCAACGCCTCGAAGCCATCCTCTAATTGATTTTCTTTTCTAGCTCGATTAGCTTCTTTGAGAAAGTCGATCGGCTTAGTTACGTCTACATCCTCATCTTCTACATTACTTAATTTTTTCTTAGCATTTTTTATTTCCCCTTTAAGAAAATCTAATAGTTTTTGTTTAACTATACCTTGACAATTTTCGATGCGTTCTTCGGCACTAGAGAAATCTCCGTCTTCTATTTTTTCCTCCGTATCTTCTAAAAGACCTTTGACCTTTTCCATCTCAAAATCTAAATTTTCACTGAAATGTATTATGTTTTCTATCTTTGATATTCTTTCATTCAGATCTTCACTAATTTCTTTTTCCTCCTCGAGCTCTTCCTTTGTTTTTTCGATGAGTTCTAAAATTTTTTCATACTTGTCTTTTTCCTTTGCCTCTTCGATCTTCTCATTAGGGAATATTTTCTCAAATAAGCTTTCGTCACTTTTTTCTTTTATAGAATCGATCATTTCATCTATTTCATCTTCCATTTTTTCTCGATAGTTCTCCTCGATCTCTTCTAGTTTATTATACCCCTTCTCGTATTCCTCTTCCTCAGCGTGATTTTTTACCTGATCTAACTTATTCTCACCTTCATTTGTCTCCATATCGAACTTCTCTGCTTGTTCCAAAAGGGATTCAATTTGAGGTAGCTTCTCCTGTATTTTTTCATCTAGTTCTTGGGATTCTAGTTCCTCTTTATCTTCCTCCTCTTCTTTTTCCAACCTACTTTGCATATCTTCTATGCATTTTTCGATGATATCAAATGCGGTTTCTTTTTCACCAGTTTCTATTTTTCTCTTGCTATCTTCTATACTCGATAAATATTCTGAATCTTCAATATCTCTCTGTCGAATCTTCTCTAAATATTCGTTTGCATCCTCGATCTTTTCTGAGATTTCTAAAATATTCGAACCGTGTCTCAATGCTTCCATAGCTTGGTGAAGACCTTCTCCTACATCTCCTTCGTTTTTAGCTGATATCGCATGATCGATTTTTTCTTCAACCTTTTCTGTACTCACATCGGCTTTAATATTGGATATCAGATCTCTAGTCTCTTCGATTTTTTCGTCGATCTGCTCTTTTAGCCATCCTTTTTCTTCTAAACCGTCCAATTCACTAACGATCTCTTTCTTTATCTCTTCAGCTCTTTTAGAGGCTACTTCATATTCGCCGATTTTGCATCCCTCATATATCTTCTCTACTTTTTTTTCCAATTTTGAGACATCGATTTTTTCAGATAGAACACTTAAAAAATTTTCACATCTAGATTTTACTTTCACGATATTTTCTATATGTTCTATCTTTCCATCTATTTTCTTTAATACTTTTTCCCCTTTTTTTTCGTCACCCTTATTTTGGGCATCTTTCAATTCACCCAGATCTTCTTTTAAATATTTCATATCGAGACCCGAGTCTTCAAATTGGCTTATTCTCTTTTCGTATTCATCTATTTCTTCTTGAAAATCTACTGCCATGATCTCTTCTTCTTCCTCGGTCTTCTCTTCTCCTCCTTCCTCTTCAAATATTGCTCCACAGTTTGGACATTGAGAATCATTTTCTCCAACTTCGCTGTCACAAATGGGACAAGCAAAAGTCACGACTTCTTCTACCTCATCTTCACTAACTATCGGGGAGAAATCCATTTCTCTGATTTTTTCCGCTAGTTCTTCATCGTCTTCTTTTTCAAGTACTAAACTTTTGACTTTCTCTATCGCTTCTTTTGAGATGCCATCTTCTAGGTCTACCTCAGTATCGAATAATTTCAAGACAACTCCACAATTGGTACATTCCTCAACCCCTTTAGAAAGATCAGAATCGCAAACTGGACAAGTTTCGTATGAATTGTTTCCCAACTAGGAGCACCTCTCTACTATTTTGCTTTAGAGCCAAAGAGGATTATAAATGCTTTACGTCGAGATAATAAATATCACCGGTTATATAACTGTATTTGAATGAGTGAATATCAACCCCCCTACAACCCGGGGGATTATAAACTCATCAAGATTTGTATCAGAGGATATAGGAGGAATGAAGTGAAGACACCATTGAGAGCCATTCCTAGCCCGCTTACTGCCCCACTCAACTCATTTTCTTGGATAATCTTTGCAGTTCCTAGTCCGTGAGAGGTGACACCCATGGCTAAACCTCTAGCCACTTTGTCTTGTACACCGAACAGATTTAGGAAAGGAACACCGATCGAGTTTCCCATTATCCCGGTTATTATCACCAATATTGCGGTCAAAGAAGTTATCCCACCAATCTGTTCGCTGATACCGATAGCTATCGGGGTAGTGACACTTTTTGGTGATATGCTCAAAAGGAGGGCCTCGCTCCCTCCAAGTAAATAAGCTGTAAAAAAAGCGCTCAATATGGCTATCAGACCTCCTAATATTACCCCACTTGAAATCTGTGTAGAATAATCTATGACAACTTTTCTTTTTTTGTAAAGCGGTACAGCTAAACTTACTACTGCAGGACCGAGCAGAAAGCTCAATATCCTCCCACTTTCCATGTACACTTGGTATTCGATATTCGCGAAATAGAGTAAAATGATTATCGATGTAATAGAAAGCATCACAGGGTTAAGATAAAATTTCCTCTTGGTTTGATATAATTTATTGAAAATGAAATAAACCGATATTGTTAAAAAAATACCCAAAACGTTCATCTCAACACCTCGACTATTTTGCCTGTAACTCCTAATGTGATCACGAAGCTTAATCCAAGTGCTCCGATGATTGGAAGAAATTCATCTCTCAATAATCCGAAGTAAAGCATAACTCCCACGCCAGGAGGAATGAACATTATACTCATATTATCGATGAAGAATTCTGCTTCTTTTTCCACATCTTTTAAATTTATCAAACCTCCACCTAAAGCTAATACCAAGAAGATCATTCCTAAAACGTTACCAGGGATAGGAAGATTAGCAATTTCTGCTGTAACTTCTCCCATAAAATAGAAACCGAATATGATAGTTAATCCCTTATACATGATATCGACTCACCTTTTAGCTAGAAGTATGGACCCAAAAAATTAATTTTTTCCATACTCACCTCAAATCTTTTTTTAAAAAATATCTTTTATACGTCCTTCTTTCTAAAACTCCGAAGATTTTCCTAGCTCTCATGGAAACAAAGCATTTAATAATATCTACATTATCACCGAAAATATGGGAATATTAGTAGATGAAGATACGGAAGTGATCGTTCAGGGTATCACTGGTCAACAGGGCATCTTTCACACCGAGTATATGAGTGATTATGGAACGAATGTCGTTGGCGGTGTTACGCCAGGAAAGGGCGGTAAAGAGGTAAAGGGAGTCCCAGTGTTCAACACAGTTGAAAGCACTAAGGAAGAAGTCGGAGGAAATGCTTCTATCATATTTGTACCAGCACCATTCGCAAAAGACGCAGCTTTCGAAGCGATCGAAGCAGGCATGGATCCAGTTGTCATAATAACAGAAAACATACCTGTTCAGGATTCGGCTAAGATAATGCGTTTGGCAGAGATGAACGACACAACGATTATAGGTCCTAACACTCCGGGAATAATCTCACCTGGAAAGAGCAAAGTGGGTATAATGCCCAACCATATCTTTGAAGAAGGTAAAATCGGATTAGTGTCGAGAAGCGGTACCTTAACCTACGAGATAGTTAACACCATCACTGAGAAAGGATACGGACAATCTACTGCATTCGGTCTCGGTGGAGATCCTATAGTTGGCTTAGATTTCATAGATGCGTTGGAATTTTATGAAGAAGATCCTGAGACTGATGCCGTGATAATGATCGGGGAGATCGGCGGTAGTGCTGAGGAAAACGCCGCTAAATTCATAAAAGAAGGATACCAAAAACCGGTGGTAGCTTATATCGCAGGAAGGACCGCACCCGAAGGCAAACGGATGGGCCATGCAGGTGCGATAGTATCAGAAGGTGGTACAGGAACGGCTGAATCTAAAATCAAAGCACTAGAAGATGCAGGCGTTTCAGTCGCGAGGATGCCGACCGAGATAGGAAAAATACTGGATAAACAACTGCAGTAGCTTCAAAAAAAATATCAGAGCCGACTTATCAATTTCGGCAACTTCTCTCCTACTTTTCCTTTTAAGAAATGGTCTGAGACTTTCTCAGTCAGTGGAGTTTTTTCTAGGTTTATCTCGACTATTTTTGCTCCTGATCTTTTAGCCATTTTTGGTATAGATGCCGCGGGTTGTACCACCGCAGAAGTTCCCAGTGAAAACATCATGTCGCAATTTTCAGCTTCATTCCAAGCTTGCTGTAACGTACTCTGAGGAAGAGCTTCTCCGAAAAGAACCACGTCTGGCTTCAGTATTTTAGTACAGTCACACTTCGGTATCCCTCCCGCTTTGATTCTATCCCAGAATTTTTCAGTCTTAAAAATATTTTTACAGGATGAACAGATCAATCGGTCTAACGAACCATGTAGTTCTAAAACATTATCACTGCCCGCTTTTTGATGAAGTCCATCGATGTTTTGGGTGATAACAGAATTTAATCCGTGATCTTCAAGTTCTACGAGAGCTTCGTGTCCCTGATGTGGTTCACTTTTGAAACTCTCTTCGATCTGGATTTTAAATAATTTCCAACATCTTTCAGGCTCTTCAGCGAATGCAGAAACACTCGCAAACTCTTGTGGATCGAATTCATTCCAAAGTCCGTCTTCTCCCCGAAACGGGGCGACCCCACTTTCTACTGACATCCCTGCGCCGGTGAAGGCAGTGATCATTTCCGCTTCTTTTATTTCCCTAATTATCTTGTCCATATTTAAAAAGATTTAGAGCTTCGATTTCACCTTTTCGAGGTTCTTCGAAACCTCATCAGCTACGTCGTCATGTATACTGTTCCCAGCGGAGTCCATAGTGACTAGGAAAGGCCCAGCTTCTTCGACTTTGAACATCCAAAAGGCCTCCGGTATGCCCAGTTCTTCTAAAAAATAGACGTCTTCGACTTCCTTTATCGCGTTAGCCATCAGTGCTCCCGCTCCTCCAGTATACTGACAATAAACTCCGCCGTGCTTGTCCAAAGCTTTTAGAGTTCTATCTCCCATTCCGCCTTTACCGATTATCACTTTCGTACCGAATCTTTCGATAAAATCATCCTCGAAGATCTCCATCCTGATACTGGTTGTGGGTCCAGCTGAAACGACCTTCCATTCCCCTTCTTCTTTGTGTATCGCAGGTCCACAATGGAACATAGCATATTTTGAAGGATCGAAAGGCACATCTTCATCGTCGATTTCTAGAAGTTTTTCATGCGCTGCATCTCTAGCGGTAAATATTGTTCCTGTTATGTAAAAAGCGTCTCCTACTCGAAGTTCTTTTACTTTCTCGTGGTCTAGAGGTGTTTCTAATATCTTCATCTTACCACCTCGACTTCTCCTTCTGAGCTGATCTTAAGTTGGGCTTGCCTGTTCGCCCAGCATTGAGGAAGAACAGCAACAGGGAATGAAGCTGGATGACGATGGGCATATTCAATCTTAACATCAAGTACGGTTGTTTTTCCGCCAACGCCCATAGGACCAACGCCTAGTTCGTTTGCTTTTTCAAGCAACTCTTCTTCTAATTCTGCGATCCTATCTTCAGTATGTCTTTCCCCCACTGGTCTTAATAGAGACTTTTTGGCGAGTTCCATCGCTAGATCGGCTCCTCCTCCAATTCCTACGCCTACTGTGGTTGGAGGGCAGGGTTTCCCCGCCATCTCTGCTATCTGATCCAATACTATTTCTTTTACACCTTTCAAACCTCTCCCTGGAGTCATCATCTCCAATTTGCTCATATTTTCACTACCTCCTCCCTTTGGGATGATGTGTATGATCGCTTCGTCTCCTTTGACTATGTCCCAATGTATAGATGGTATGAAACGGCCTGTGTTATCGCCGCTGTTTTCATCACTGATAGGGTCGATCGCGTTAGGCCTTAGAGGGATCTCTTCAGTAGCTTTTTTCACGGAGTCATTTATTGCTTCTTTTAATAGACCTATATCCTTAAAATCCTCGCCAACTTCTATGAAAAAAGTCTGGGTTCCGGTATCCTGACAGATAGGCCTTTCTTCGTCCTTTCCAACATCTATATTCTCCAATATTGCTTCTAATTGTACTTCAGCCCCTTCTTTTTCCCCCCTATCTTTTGCCTTGCGAAGAGCATCTTCCGTTTCCTCGGTCACTCTAGTTACAGCCCTTTGGATCCCTTCGATCAGATTCTCCTCCAGCTCTGCTTTATTCATATATATCAGGAATATAAATACAGAAAAGAGTAAAAAACTTTTCGAGTTAGTTCTCTCATATCTTTTTACAGATATCACACATTAATTCATCGACCTCATCTTGAGTGAGTTCGCTAGATTCGCTAGATCGGTATATTTTTTCGGCTACTTCCTCTATCTCTTTTTCTATCTCATCAGGGAGTTCTATCGTCTTACCCCGACTTCCTCTGATGTATTGAGAGACTGCTGGCTGAGTGATGTCTAAAATTTCTGATATTTCGATCTGTTTAAGGTCGTATTTATTATATAATATGTAAGCTATATTGGCTTTTACCGTAGGCATATATTCATTTACGAATTCCTCACAACGCATATCTTTCCCAACATAACGGTGATTTATTAAACTATCCCTTTCTACACTATCTTAATGAAGCCAAAATGATATAAATATGACCTAGGCCTTATTAATAGCTAATGTACGATGTTGTAGAGCCGTGCTCCGATTCGGGCGCCTATAGGGCGGAACCAAAAGAAGAAACCAGGATCGATCTTGCAGCTCTCGAGGATTTTCTCCCAGAGAAGGACTTTAAAATAGAATTTTCTTCTGAAGTCATATTACTCGTTAACCATCTAAAATTTGACGTAGAGGTCGGGATCTATCCTTCAGGAAAATTATTGTTTAAAACTACTGAAAAAGAAGTTGTCGATGAGCTTTTTGATGAGTTCACAGAAATGGTTAAAGATTTCAAAAGTAATTAACCGACCAGCGATCTGATCACTTCTACGAATTTTTGAACTTCTTCTTCCGTATTGTAAAGATAAAAGGAGGCTCTATTCCCTCCCTCTAAACCATGAAAGCTGTACCAGGAATGAACGCACTGTTGACCTCCCCTAAGCAATATATTTTCTTCATCCATCAGTAGAGTTATCTCGTGGCATCCCAACTCTTTTAGTTGAAAGTTGAATATCCCTGATCTCTTTTCTGGGTCTTCAGGCCCTATTATTTCTACCATATCTTTTAACTCTTCAGTAGCTATCCGGTTCAACTTGATTTCGTGTTTCTCGATGTTTTCTAGCCCTATATCTTTGATATATTCTACCGCGGGTTTCACCGCGGCGAGGCTGGCAAAATTTTGAAGACCAGCTTCAAATTTCTCAGGGGAATCCTGCAGCGTTGCCTCGTCGTATTTAGTGGATTTGACTCCTCCGCCGCCGTAGGTAAGTGGGTCGAGTTTTTCCAACAGTTCCTTTTTCCCATAAAGAACCCCAACCGCGGTAGGCCCAAGCATTTTATGCACGGAAAATGCCAAAAAGTCTACTCCTATTTTTTTAACATCTACAGGTCTATGTGGGACACTTTGCGCTCCGTCGAGCATAAAGTAAGCGTCATATTCGTGAACAATATCGGCAACTTTAGAAGCCGGAGTCGTGGTTCCATCAAGATTAGAAGTGTGTACCATCGAGACGATCTTTACGTCTTCATCCATCTTTTCTTTAAGGTCTTCAAGATTCAACTGTCCGTCTTTATCGGTTGAGACTTGTTCGTATTTTATCCCTCTCTTCTCTCTCATCTTTATCCAAGGTACCAAATTGCTGTTGTGCTCTTTATCGGTCGTTAGTACTTTATCTCCTTTCTCAAAATCTAATCCCCGGGCCACAGTATTTATGGCTTCAGTAGTGTTTTTAGTAAAAGCGATTTCATCCGTTTTAGAGGCATTCAATAGGTCTCTAATGCTTTCCCTCCCTTTTCTTATCTCTTTAGTCAGTTTGGTGGAAAGGGTATGGGCACTTCTTTTCCCCTCACATACAGGAAATTCAGAATAGTACTTTTGGACTGCATCTATTACTGGCTGAGGTTTCAAACTCAAACAGGCGCTGTCGAAATATATATATTCATCGACTACGGGGAAGTCTTCTCTTATACTTTCAACATCCATATTTCTCCTCTCACCTACGCCATATACTTTATTAAGACTTTTATTGGCTCTATTTATACCTATGACTTATCGTTTATTAATTTATACCCTTATTTCACTCACTAGCAAAGGGATACAATTATTACACTTTTCCTAAGACATATAAAAATAACGATGTTATCACATGATCATTCTTCTTTGAAATCTTTGAGTTTTTTTTGATGTTCCTCACAAAGCCTTCCATTGACCTGGTTTTCGAGCACTCCTTTCTGCCAATGTGAGTTATAGAGTCGACACCCCTCTTTATTACAGAAAGGGTATCCTTCAAGGCGCCAGAAAATTGTTTGGAGGAGATATGATTTTACGGCCTGTTCCATCCTATCATCCGAATGCTGCATCGGTTCAAAATCTAGGACCTCCTCTTTTTCATCCCTATCGGCAAAGTAGTATTTTCTAGGTTTAGCTGGCCCTTCTACAATACCCGAGATAGAGATTATTGAGGGTATAGAATTGATAACAGCTCTAATATGATACCGTGATTCGTTAGTTTCAAGAGTTCCAACCAATCGTTTAGTGATTATGACCGTATGTTCCTTTCTTTCTTGACTGTTTAATAGGTCTTTAAAAAGTTTTACCAGTTTCTGCCCGTCATAGATAATCCCCAAAAGTTCTCTGTTTTCTTCTATAACCTTTCTTTCGATTTCTACCTCTTTGGGAAGAGGGTCCTTGAACTTCCTTTCTCGCTTATCTCTCACTTTTGTTCTAGCTATATCTTCAGCTAAGCCTTTCCGGTTCTTCTTTTTGAGAAAATCTTTCTTCAACACTACTCCTCGTCCGGTTTTTCTTTTTAGAAATTCCCCCAAATTATCCTGATTCACGTTGTCTATCCGACTATCGATAAAAAGAAAAATTTTTGAAAAAGGGATTTCAGTCGAGTAGCTCATCTACTATTTCCGCTCCCTTCTTGCCGGAGAGAAGCATTGAACCAAAGGTCGGTCCCATCCTGGGTAGTCCATAGGTGGTCGAGACCGCCATACCGGTGACAACTACTCCTTCGTGGACTTTTCCGGTATGTTCAACAATCAGGTCTTCCGATTCATCTACCCACATACCTCCGTAGCCGGAAGTTTCCATCATACCTCTATCTTCGAGTTTGCTGACCACGCAGGCATCGTGACCTGTAGCATCGATCACGATCTCCGCTTCTAGAGAGATAGGGTCGACACAGGTTATCTGTCTAGGAAGCTCCGATACAGGGGTCCAGTTTATGACAACGCCTCCGACCCTGTCCTGTTCTCTCAAAACTACGTCTTCGAATTCTGTCATGTTCAATATCTGCACTCCTTCATCGCAAGCTTTGGATATCAGCTTAGAACAGGCGTGGGGGCCCATAGCGGTGTAAAGGTCGCCGTCTTTTTCATATGGTATCTCTAGCTCGTCCAAGATCTCTTGACCAGGCGGTCTTATGGTGACAGTGTTCATCAGATAACCGCCGAGCCAGAAACCTCCGCCCAGGTAGTTATTCCTCTCTATTATCAGCACTTTCCGACCCTTCATCGCCAGTTCTCGAGCAGCCATCAGACCGCTCGGTCCAGCACCGACGATGATCACTTCAGAGTCTGCAAACTCTTCCAACTTCTCCCCGAACTGTTTTACTATGGCTCGAGTCACATCACTTTCGCTAGCTTTTTCGAACATACAATGAAACCATGATATGTCAGTGTTATATAGATTTTTGTATTCTCAACCTTTCAGGGATTCTTAATTTCAGTAAGGACAAGTTATAATTATCTCGACCGATTATGCCTAGAATCCGGAGATATAGATGGCGGAATACACGGATGATGAGATCAAAGAAAAATTCATAGATTTCTTTGAGGAAGATGAATATCACTCAGAACTGATCAAAATTGCCGATAACTATCCTGATGAAAAATCAATTTTCATCACGTACAATGACTTGACCCTATTTTTTGGTGTCGATTTTCCTAGATACATTGTAAAAAATCCTAAACACTGTCTCGAGATAGGTGAAGAAGCTATCAAAGAGGTGTTAGGTGGAGCTTATGAGGACGTGCATATCTATCTAAGGATCACGGAATTATCTGGCTCTAGAAAAAGGATGATAAGAGATCTTAGATCCGACGATCTCTCGAGTTATTTGGCAATAGATGGATTGGTGAGAAAAACTACTGAGGTGAGACCGAGGATATCTAAGGCTATTTTTCGCTGTATGAGTTGTGGGTATGAATTTGGAAAAGAACAGAGCGGTGGAGATATAGACGAGCCGATGGAGTGTGCAGGTTGTGGAAAATCATCTAACAAGACGAATTTCGTTTTACTCAAAGACAAGTCGGAATTCAGGGATTATCAGAATATAGAGATCCAAGAGAGCCCTGAGGAATTGAGAGGCGGCGAACAGCCTCAGCGTTTGAAAGGATGGGTGAAACATGACCTAGTGGGAGATGTCTCTCCTGGAGATAGGATAACAATCAACGGTGTACTCGAAGGAAAGCCGAAAAGAAAAGGTAGGACCACCCAAAGCAGGGTGTTCGACATCTACATGGATGTGAACGGTATTGAAGTGAAGGAATATGAATTTGAAGACCTAGAATTGTCCGAAGAGGATAGAAAAAAGATAGAAGAAGCGGCTGAAGATCCACGTATATTCGCTCGAATAGTTAATTCCATAGCCCCCAGTATTCACGGTCTCAACACAGAAAAGATTGGATTGGCCCTTCAGCTCTTCAGCGGTGTAAGAAAAGAGATGCCGGATGGGACTATAACTAGAGGAGATATCCATATCTTACTAGTGGGAGATCCTGGCACGGCGAAATCACAACTTCTAAGGTACATTTCGGAACTTTCCCCTAGAGGTATGTATGCATCTGGAAAAGGATCAACAGGTGCTGGACTGACCGCTGCGGCCGTTCGTGAAGATGTGATGGGAGAAAGCCAATGGGTTTTGGAAGCGGGTACTTTGGTTCTAGCCGATGGGGGTATAGCGTGTGTTGACGAGCTAGACAAGATGCGTTCTGAGGATCGTAGTGCGATGCACGAAGCCATGGAACAGCAGAGCATCTCCGTAGCAAAAGCTGGTATTAACGCAACTTTGAATTCTAGGTGTGCGGTTCTCGGTGCAGCGAACCCTGAATACGGAAGGTTCGAAGTCCATGAAAATATATCTCAACAGATAGATCTACCCCCTCCACTCATCTCTAGGTTTGACTTGATATTTGCACTCATCGATCAACCCGACAAGAAAAAAGATTCAAAGATAGCCAACCATATCTTGAGTCTTCATGAAGAAGGAGAAAGGATAGAAAGAGAGGGTGTAGAGATAGAAAAAGACTTCGAGCCTGAATTTGATAAAGAATTTTTGAGGAAGTATATCGCACATGCTAAAACTATAACTCCAGTCATGACAGAAAAAGCTATCGAAAAACTTGAGAACTTTTATTTGCAGTTGAGAGATACGGGTAGTGAGGACTCTATTCCTGTAACTGCTAGGCAATTGGAATCTTTAGTTCGTCTTTCAGAAGCCAGCGCAAGATCTCACCTTAGAGAGCAGGTCACTATCGAAGACGCTGAAAGAGCAATAAGCGTTACGAATCACTTTTTGCAGAAGGTAGCCTCCACAGAATCAGGTGAGTTGGATATAGATATGGTCTCTGCTAGTGTCTCTCATAGTGAACGGACGCTGATGAGTCAGATCAGAGATATAATCAGGAATAAAGCCGAAGTACACGAAGGCGGCGTACCTGAAGATGAACTTCTTGAGGAGGCAGAATCTAGAGGCTTTTCCCGTGAAGAAGTCAGAAAAGAACTCGATAGGATGAGAAGTGGTGGCGAAATATATAGTCCAGTAGAAGGAAAATATAATTTGGTTAAGATGTGACTTAAATGGAAGTGAACTATCAGATATATGATCAGGGAGATGAAGTCCTTCTCGCGGCATGTGATAAAGAAGTTTTAGGAAGGACTTTACAGGAAGGGGATATAAACCTTGAAGTAAAGGAAAGTTTTTACGCTGGACAGAAGATCGAAATTGAAAGATTGAAAAAGGAATTCAAAAAAAGCACTATAGCGAACTTGGTGGGAGAAGAGGTGGTGGATGCAGCGATTGAATCTGGGTTTGGCCGAGAGGAAGATGTGATGCTGATCGAAGATGTCCCACATCTACAGATAGCCAGGTTGTGAGTTGATCTAGATGCTTTGTGTTGAGTGCGGAAATGAAGTTCAAGAGCTACATGATGGGATGTGCATTGACTGCTATGTGGATAAAAAGGTAAATGTAGATATAGTTGATCCTATAGAAATCGAGATATGCTCCAAATGTGGTAGCGTTAGGAAAGGCGATAGGTGGTTGGAAAGGCCAGATTTTGAGACCGTTATGCTCGATAGGATAGAAGATTCGCTCTCGATATCCTCTTCGGTAGAAAAATTTTCTTTCAAGGTCGAATTCGATGATAGTGATCCTAAAAATATAAAAGCAGATCTGACGATCGAATTAACGACTAATGGTGTAAAGAAAGAAAAACAACTTTCTACTAATATAGTTTTAAAGAAGGGGCAGTGCAAGAACTGCAGTAAAAGAGAGGGAGATTATTACGAGGCAATCCTGCAGGTTAGACCAACAGAGGAAGAGATGACCGAAGAACAGAAGAACGAAGTAATCAGTATGGTCCACAAAAGGGTAGAGGTAGATAGAGGGGAGGAAAAAAAAGTATTCATCACGCTTGAAAAAGAGATACACGGAGGACTAGATTTTTACTTGAGCGACAGACGAGTTACTAGAAATCTCTCCTACGATATAGCCGATCTTTTGGGAGGTGATGTGAAGGAGTCCTCAGAACTTGCTGGTAGAGAAGACGGTCAAAACGTTTACAGGATGACATATTCTGTTAGGATCCCTCCTTACGAGGAAGGAGATTTCATAAAACTCGAAGACAAGATTTTTAGGATAAAAAAGACTAAAAGAGGAAGCAGACCTGTTTTGGTTTATGATTTAGAAGAGAATAGAGTTACCACTCTATCGAAGGATAAAATCAATGAAGCAAGAGTCTATGGTGGGAAAGAATTAGTAGAAAAAGCAGTAGTTGTCTCTGAAAAGGAGAAAGAAGTTCAGATAATGGACCCCGAAACATATGAAACTAAAACGCTTTTGAAGCCGGAGGGTTTTAAGAAACAAGATGGTGAAGTAGATGTTGTGAGGGTAGAGCAAAGTCTCTACATACTTCCCGAAACCTCAGATTGATAAGATTTATACCTGATTAATCGTTCTTTTTGACCATGACCGATAAAGATAAGATTCTTTACACGGCCTGGTTTGGTAGCTTTATCATCGAAGATGGAGAGGTTATTGAAAAGGAGCTTTTCCCAAAGGAGCCTATAGAGATAGCCAAAAGGAGGTCCCGGATGGAAGAGGGAGAAATATTGAATGAAGAAAAGAGATTGATCGATAGGAATAATGGTGATCTTTCAGTCTCTACAGAAAGGCTGTCCGATTTTGGAAAGGTCAAAGATATTGAGGAATTAGAAATTGACTCTGCGAAATATTCTTACGATGACGTTTTGTTACAGAAAGCTCTTCATGAATTAGGGAAGAGAAAGATAAGAGAATCTATCGATTTTGGAGAACATTTGGCAAGAGCGGTAGAGACCATCCAAGACCTGAATGAAACTATCAACATCAAGATGGAAAGGCTGAAAACTTGGTATTCCCTGTATTTTCCAGAACTGAAAGATGAAGTTAATAACGAAAGATTTGTAGGATTGATTACAGAATATGGGGATAGAAACGAGATAAAAGAAAAAATAGGTTTTGATGATGAGTTCACGGGTCAAGAAATTACAGATCAGGAGATGGGCCATTTAAGAAGTTTAGCAAAAACCATCAAAGATGATATGGACCTTAGGGAAGATCTGGAAAGATATGTTGAAGAGAGGATGGAAGAACACGCTCCGAACCTTTCGACGCTCACTGGTCCGAAATTAGGAGGTGAGTTGATAGCAAAACAAGGTTCGTTGGAAAGCTTGGCAAAACAACCAGCTAGTACAATACAGGTACTTGGTGCTGAAAAATCACTCTTTAGACATCTAGATAAGGGAACTGATCCTCCAAAACATGGGTTGATATTACAACATCCTTACGTACATAAAGCCCCTGAATCATTACGAGGAAAAATAGCTAGAATTTTCTCTAATAAAATCGCAATCGCTGCCCGGATAGATTATTTCGATGGGGAATATCGCGGAGATAAAATCAGAGAAGAGCTGGAGGAAAAGATAGAGGAAATTAAAGAAGAAAATTAGTTCTCTTTCCATGCTAGTCTAGATTTTTGTTAAAAGCTGACTTGGCGGTTTTCAGTACAGACTTGAGTTTTCCTTCCAATACATTAATTCTCGATTTTAACTCCGAGTTCTCCTTTTTGAGTTCCTCGAATCTTTTCCTAAGCTGAGAATCGACATTTTTCGGCAAGTGATCGTTTTCTTTAGATTCTGCATTAACTGTCTCCATATCGTGACCTTTCAGGTAATGAGTTAATTTTATCTGAATTTCAGTTAGATTCCCTTTCTGGATGTCGTAATAGATACTTTTTTTATTCATATTTAGCAGATTCTTGTGCAGCTCGACGTCTCCTGTCACCATTATATCTTCTTCCTCCATCTTATCTACCAATTCGAAATCTAGTATCCCTTCGTATCTTTCGTTAACATCTAAGATGTTCTCACAGTCCTGCACATCCTCTATATCTTCTTTTACCTTGGAGGGTAGATTTTCATCCAGTATTATCTTCATAGTCTTAGATTTTCTACTGTAATACATATAATTTTCCTTAATAGAAAAAACATGTAAATAGATATGGAAAAGTTTTTAAGAATCTAGATAGTTTTCACATTAGGTGACGAGAATGGTAGTAAAAATAGATGAAGATACGTGTATAGCATGTGGGATGTGTGAAGAAGAGTGTCCTGTAGACGCGATGACTGTTGAAGACGTGGCTAAAGTAGACGAAGAATTGTGTGAGGACATAGGCAAATGTGTTGAGGTCTGCCCAGTCGACGCCCTTTCTCTCTGAAATTGGAGAGTAAAATTTTTATAAGGCTCAGTGCTGCCAAAAACGTGATAAAATGGCAGTTGAAGTGGATGAAGGTGCCTGCATAGCTTGCGCCCAATGCGAAGAAGAATGTCCGGTGGATGCTTTCACCGTCGAAGAAGTGGCGGTTGTTGACGAGGACACATGTATCGACTGTGGGAACTGCGTAGAAGTTTGCCCGGTTGATGCTCTGAGCCTATAAAAAGACAACCTCTGTTAAAATAACTTCTATTTTTCTTTATTTTTTATATAATTTGCGATAGTTTCCTGTATATCTTTTTTCTTACCCTCAAATTTTCTGATGTTTATTTCGCTTTGATTTAGCATATTTTCTGAGAGTGAATCAGTATATTCCCCATCATAGACGATCTCCTTTATTTCTGAATTGATCAACATCTTTCCGCAAACCACACAGGGATAAGTAGTACAGTATAGTGTGCTTCCTCTGATACTCACTCCAGAAACAGCAGCTTGTATAACTGCATTTTGTTCGGCGTGGACTGCACGACAAAGTTCATGTCTTCTTCCTGATTTTACTCCTTCTCCCTTTTTAGGAAAAAAGTCGATCTCCTCCAACATCTTTTCTTTATCGATATCTTCGTTTTCTTTATACTGTTCTAAGAAGATGTCTATATACGGCGGATGTATATCGCCTCGACGCATGCATCCTCCTAATTCCTCGCAGTGAGCTAGCCCTTTAGGAGCTCCATTGTAACCAGTGCTCAAAACTTGCTTATTTTTCACCATGACTGCCCCAACTTTTCTACGAAGACATGTAGATCTCTCAGAAACTAGATGGGCCATAGCGATGAAATACTCGTCTATTGTTGGTCGATTCATAAATATCGTAGTGTGAGCCCGTTTATTTTATTTTTCTCCTTTTGGGAGATAACTTCTTTACTGACTTATTTTTCATTTATGGTGGTATGATCATTTATAGGATTTTGATAGGAAATAGTAAATACCTGTTTGTATTTTGTTGGCATTGCAAGATATACAGGTCCTTTATCAATCATAACATATCTATTAGAGAAAGATAACATGGCCAAAATAGAAGAGACGATCATAGATATAGGAAAAGATGTCTTGGTCTCACTCGTTATACTTGCAATAATCTTAGGTTCGCTCTACGCTTTTAGTGGTAGATGGCCTCCGATGGTGGTTATCGAATCAGGAAGTATGATGCACAGTGAGGAAAGTCAAATAGGCGTGATCGATCCTGGAGATATAGTCCTCGTACAGGAAAGAGACAAGGATGACATCACAACCTACATCGAGGGGAGAGCGACGGGTTATAGAAAATATGGTCAGTACGGAGACGTTATAATCTTTGAACCCGACGGAGAGACGCGAGAGACTCCTATAATACACCGCGCTGTACTCTATTTGGAATATGATGATGAGGATGATGTGTATAATATACCGGCACTTGGCGATCTAGACTACGAGGAGGACTGGGATATCAACAGTCCTATCCTTCAAGATGTTGAAGACGGAGAAGGGCTCAGGGGTGAATTGAGGATTTATGACTATGGACATGAAGATAAGACAATCACTATCTCTCTAGAAGATAAAGAAAGTTCCGGGTTTATAACTAAGGGCGATAATAATAGAAACATCGATCAAGATACGGGGGAGAGCATCGAAAAACCTGTTAAAGAAGAATGGATATTAGGGAGAGCTAGAGGAGAATTACCTTGGTTTGGTGTCATCAAATTGAGCTATATAGGTAGGACTGAGTATATCCCTAGAAACAGTTGGATCAATTTTATGATCTCTCTTGGCATCATATTCCTCCTACCAGTCATAATCGAGCTCGGATCAAATATCTATGATAATTTGGTTTTAAATGAAGAAGCGGATGAGCAGGATAAAGGAACCCTTAAAGAAACAGCAAATAGTGGTGAAAATGAGGGAAGTACTAACTCAAAAATCGAGCAATCAGACAGAGAGGGGGAACACCTGAAATCCATAGAGGAAAAAGAAAGTAAAAATGATGATCCCAAATCTTGATATTACATCAATTTGGTCTGTTTAGGACTGTGAGAATTGAACTCTTTGACTGCCTCGATACTCTTATCCTTTTCGATCAGGTCTATTATATCAGATTTAGGTACAGAGGATTGGATCTCTTTAGTCCTGCCTCTTCTCCCAAAAGATTTGACTCTGGCGTTAATCAATCCCAGCATGTCCAACTCAGAAATGAGATCGGTTATCCTTCTCTGGGTAAGAGGATCCATACCTGACTTTTTGCTCAACTGTTTGTAACCCGAGTAAACTTCGCCTGTGGTTAGTTTATCTCTACCATTATCATGCATAAGGAGGATAGAATAGAGCACCAATTTTGAATGAGTAGGTAATGTATTGACTGCTTCTCTCACGCAATCTTGTTCTATTTTATTTTTTGCTTTATATACATGGTTCGTGTTTACTTTTTCGTCATTGTCTCTTTCTGCAATTTCGGTCGAAACTCGAAGTAGATCAAGAGCTCTTCTTGCATCCCCGTGTTCCTGAGCGGCCAAAGCGGCACAGAGTGATACCACCTCGTTACCTAAAATATCCGGCTCAAAGGCTTTTTTCACCCTATCGGCTAGGATATCTTTCAGTTGATCAGCATTGTATGGAGGAAATATCATCTTTTCCTCCCCCAATCTACTTTTTACTCTTGGATCTAAAAACTCTGTAAACTTTAGATTGTTGGAGATACCTATCAGGCTGACTTTGCTTTTCTCCAATTCAGAGTTAATTTTCGAGAGATGATAAAGCACGCTGTCCCCGCTCTTGGTGACCAATTTGTCAAGTTCGTCGAGGATGATTACAACTACTCTTTCTTCTTCCTCTATTCTATCTTTAAGAGACTCGTAAACTTTTTCCATAGGCCATCCTGTGAAAGGTATCTGTTCGTCCCAATCCTCCACGAATTTGTTTCCTATGTTTTTCATCACTCCATAATGGGTATCGACGACCTCGCAGTTTATATATGCATATTCAACTCTATCTATATCGAAGTCACTGAATTCTGGGTTTAGCTCGCTTTTCTGGTTTTCTCTTTTTAATCGGTTGATCTCTCGTTCAAGATATCTAACTACCGCGGTCTTCCCGGTTCCGGTCTTGCCGAATATGAGTACATTTGAAGGTCGATTCCCTCGAAGAGCTGTTACCATGATCGAAGCAAGGTCATTTATCTGTTCCTTTCTATGAGGTAAATCCTCAGGAACATAAGATGGACGTAATATATCTCTGTCACCTTTGAATAGGGAATTTGAATCCATATAGGATTTGAATACGTTTTCCTGGCCTATCATCCTTTTTTCCTCCTTATAGCGACCCACTTACACCCCTTCATTTCAAGTGGAAAAACCCACCGCAATTTAAATCAGGTATATGAACTTCTTATCGTCTTTTAATCGACCATTCGGGGTCCGCTGTTAGGGAATTGAGGATTATCTATAACATTAAAAAGCTTTCGTCAGACGATATTTGGGACTTCTTAAAGGTAAGTTTATAAAGATTTTGTATGACGCTTTAAGTACCTTTATAAATAAAAATAAGAAGTATTACTAATTATTTATGAAAATAATATTTCTCAACTCCTCGATAAACCGCGTCGAGAGTTCGCCGTATAGCCGGTTAAGTATTTGCTTATTTGTTTTCCGGTGGAAAATAGGAAAAAAAGAAATGGAATTTTAAAAAAGATTTTTATTCAGGTCCTAAGTCTTAGCTTTCAACAGGCCCGATAGGGAATATCGTTTTTCCGTAGTACTCATTGGTAACCTCAGCTAGAGCGGTATATACGGCACTGAATCCACAGATGATCCCTTCGATTCCTGCTATCATGTATATTGTTTGTCCTAGAGAACTATCCGGACCTACTGCGTAGGCGAAAGCCAGTAGGAAGAACAATATCGTCAATGTAGAAAATACTACCTGAAGTGCTCTATTCATCTTTAGAGTCGATAGGAACATCCAACCTGTGAATAGACCCCACATAGCGAGATAAGCGGCCTGAGTAGTAGGTATTGGTCCCTCAATACCTCCTACGATTTCTGGGATTATCAACAAACCGACAAAGCTCAACCAAAAAAGACCGTAAGAGCTGAAGGCCACTGCTGGAAATGTATTACCTTGTTTCATTTCCCACCAGCCTGCGATCAACTGAGCGAAACCGCCGTAAAATATGCCCATCGCCAATATCATGCTACTGGGGTGCCAGTTTGGATTAGCGTTGTATATGTTCAACAGTACAGTAGTCATACCGAAACCCATCAGTCCTAATGGTGCGGGATTCGCAAGTTTATTTTCTTCTGCCATAACGATCACTTATTCGAGGTAATGTCAGAGTCTATATATATTTTTTGAAAATGTTAATAAATAAGTGTAGATGAAAAGCTAATTTTATATAGAAAAAAGAGAGGCCTGAGAACGTTATAAATAAAGTAATCTATTTATTTTTCCTTAGCCTTTTTTTTCGCTCTTTCCTTTCTCTTTTTAGCTGTAAATCCAGTTGATTCTCTCAGAAAATCGTTCCAAACTGAGACAGTCTCTGCGGCGACTTCATCGTCAACATCTTCACTCATCTCTAGATCGACCCATAAACCAGTTCTTCCCTCGGTCCAAACTTCTAAACGAGATATCGCACCTTCGTCCTCAACGATCAATTTATCTTCTTCCTCTTTTACTTCGCCGAATTTTTCTTCCATCAATTTTTTTAATTTGTCGCCCTCTATATTCTCAAAGTGCCCTCTTTTGACATCATAACGATTTTTACCCATAGTATCGACAATGAATATCTGCTTGCGTTATTTGAGTTTTGGGTAGATATTAGTTTAGATTTCCTGAACTCTTTTATACCCCTCTCTTATTCACCTTTACTATGAATAGGATCCATGCTAAAGAAGCTATTGAACTAGAAGATGGCCGCAAGTGCAAATTAGGTGGTTGGCTTCAAGAAACTAAAAAGCTTGGAGGTATCGCTTTCCTTAAAATAAGAGATAAAACAGGCGTCTTTCAAGTTGTTCTTTCAGAAGATGAGATGGGTGAAGAAAATTTTGCAGAGGCTATCGAGATACCTAGAGAGAGTGTTGTGATGATCGAGGGAGAGAAGAAAACAACGGATCAAACAGAACTAGGTTTTGAAATCATCCCTATTTCCATAAAGGTAGAATCCGAAGCAGAGAAACCCCTGCCTTTAGGAGTTGTAGATAAAGTCGATTCAGAGATGGGAACTCGATTCGATAATCGTTTTCTTGACCTCAGGAAAGAAGAGAAAAGGCTCATTTTTGAAATTAGAAATATTCTTTTAGATGGCTTACGGGATTTTTTCAGTAAAGAAAATTTCATAGAGGTCAATACTCCAAAGATTGTAGCTGCTGGAGCTGAAGGTGGAGCAACTCTTTTTGAATTAGATTACTACGATGAAGAGGCTTATCTGGCTCAGAGCCCCCAGTTGTACAAGCAAATGCTCATGGCTTCTGGATTTGAAAGGGTTTATGAGATCGCCCCGGCTTATAGAGCTGAAGATTTCGCCACGATAAGACACACATCAGAGTTCCTCTCTCTAGATTTTGAGATGTCTTTTATAGAGAGTTCTGCAGACATCATGGATATGACGAGTTATTTGGTTGAACATACTCTTTCCTATGTGAAGGAACAGGGAGAGGAAAAACTGGATAGATTAGGTGTGGACCTAGAGATACCTGAGCACCCTTTCAAAAAAATCCCCTACAGGGAATGTATAGCTATCCTGGAAGACCTAGGTAAAGAGTGGGATGAAGAACCCGAGATAGGTACTGAAGAAGAAAAAATGTTGGGTGAATACGTAAGAGAAGAATTCGATACTGATCTTTTCTTCATCACGCAATTTCCGACTAGAGTTAAAGAAGGAACATTTTACGCAATGAGAAAAGATTACGACCCTACACTTACAACTTATTTTGATCTAGAATATAAAGGACAGGAATTGGTATCTGGAGGGCAGAGAGAACACAGATATGAAGTACTTGTTAAACAGATGGAAGAGATCGGAATAGATTTAGAAGACTTCCAATCTTATTTAGAACCATTTAAGTACGGTATGCCTACCCATGGCGGTATAGGATTGGGTGTTGATAGGTTGCTTCAGCAGCTTTTGAATTTGGATAATGTTCGGGAAGGCATTCTGTTCCCTAGGGATCCTAAAAGATTGGAACCTTAAAGGTATAGTTCTAGATATTTGAGAAAAATCGAGTTCCGAAAATATGGCGCAGGGAAAATACGAAAGAGAACTGAAAAATATACTTTCTGGCGATAAAGAGGTTATAGAAGATCTAACCAAAACATGTTCTGAAGACCAAAAGGAAGCTTATTATAAAGTGCAGAATATCCCTTTTTTGGTTGTTAGAGGAGCCGGTAGTTTAGGTGTAGACCTCGTAGCTGTTCGAGGTGATGTGTCTTTCCTGATAGAAGTAAAATCTTCAAAAGACGATGTACTCTATTTGAGTGATCAAAAAAGACTGAAGGAACAGGCTGAAGAGATTGAGAAGATATGCGATGAGACAAAGCTACTCCCGATCTATGCATATAGGTTGAAAAGACACAGAGGGGATAAGTGGAGATTGTTTACCATGGATATAGAGGGCTTATCTAAAAAATACAGGCTGTTGAACAAGAAATTGCCGAGTGTTAAGACGACCGTTCATGACAATTATAAATTACCCTGGGAGGATGGGATGCCTTTAAGTGAATTTTTGGGTTATCTTTCCCGTTTGTTGGGTTAACCGAGGTTGTTTATCAAAAACGTCGGCAAAGACTAAATATAGTGATAAAAATATTAACAACCCCCTTCGAGGCTTATTGAGGAGAAACAGATGCGAAAACTGATATTATGCGCGGATCGAGATGATGACATCGGAGAAAAGACTGGTTTAGAAACACCTATAATCGGGAGAGAGGAGAACTTACAAGCAGCTGTAAAACTCGGATTGAATGATCCTGAGGACTCAGATACAAATTCGATACTATCAGCTATCTCTATATATGATGACTTAAAAGAGAGTGGTGAGGACGTGGAAATTGCGACCATATGTGGAGCTTCTTCAATAGGATATGCATCAGATACAGCCCTTGGAGAGGAGTTGGATTATGTTTTAGAGGAAACTGATCCCGATTCCGCTATTTTGGTGACTGATGGCGCGGAAGATGAGTATATCAGCCCTATCGTGTCTTCTAAAATAGATATATCTCATATAAGGACAGTATATGTAAAACAGAGTGAAAGTGTAGAGAACCTATACTATCTCTTTGTGAAAACTTTCCAAGAGGAAAAATCAAAAAGAAAGTTTTTACTTCCGATATCCCTAGCTCTTCTCGTTTATGGCTTCTTTAGGATCATCGCGCTTTTGAGCAATCTTTTCATCGAAGGAGTCGGTGCGCTCACTGGTCTTCCCGGATTTGGCATCGGAATAATTTTCTTCGTTATAGGAGCATATATATTCACTAGGATATACGATCTGGATACGAAAGCTGTAAGGACATATGATAAATTGAAGGAAGCCGTAACTAGTGGGTCTGTTTGGTTGCCATTCACGGCGGTCTCTGTCCTGATAGTCATAGGAAGTTCACTCCAGGGTTGGAATGTAGTCGTTGATGAAAATATTACTTCGCCTCTCGAGATAACTCTGAGTTTTTCTTCGACAGTTATATGGTGGTGGATAGGTGCCGTATTTCTACATGAACTTGGAAGATTGATCGATACATTTATAAAGAAAGGACGGGTAAAATGGTCCTTCTGGGCTATCTTCTTGACTCTTTTCGCTTTGACTTTTATATTCTGGGGTGCATTGGATTATATAAGAGGTATAGCAGGTATGGAAGAAGAACCGGTCTTTCCGATGGTGGCAATAAATATAACGTTAGGTCTATTGATAGGTGTACTAGCTGGACTGACCCAAAGGAGCTTTAGAGAGCGGCAAAAACAGGAAGAAAAAGAAGAGCTACCTGACTGATTTTTGTAATTTTATGAAGGGATAGGTGAGACATTTGAAATTTGAAGAATGGGAACCACTGTACGATGAAATAGTTTCGGATTTTGGTTATTCTAAAGAGGAGGACAGAAAATCTGCAGAGGTTTTACTTGAATCTAGAGGTAGCGATGGTCTATCTCCCTTGAGAGAATTAAAAAACAGAACAATTGAGGTAGGTGGCCCCTATTATTCTAAAAGCGATATCGACATCACTGTAGCTGCTGGTGCATCCGTGAAACAGATAGTCGATTTGGGTGTGATACCGGATCTGATGGTGACTGATTTGGATGGAGACAATGATCTCCAATTGGATTTAAATTTAGAGGGCGTTCCTGCAGTAATCCATGCTCATGGAGATAATATCAAAAAGATCAAGAATTGGGCTGAGAGATTCGAAGGACATGTTGTCTCTACTTGCCAATGCCATCCTCCAGATGATAATATTTATAACTTTGGGGGTTTTACGGACGGTGATAGAGCCTGTTTTATAGCGGATCATTTTGGTGCTGACACGATCGTATTAAATGGTTGGGACTTTGGTGTGCCCTTTGATGGAAAAAATCCTGAAAAACTTAAAAAATTGAGATGGGCTAAAAGGTTGATAAAGGTCTTGGAAACACCGATAGAACATATCTAATTTTATATACCTCTTAAATATGCTTCTCCTCCACATCCCAAATATATAATGTCCAGAGTGTGCTAGGGGAAGATTTATTTATAATAGTACGAATTGGATAAAGAATCAATAATTATCTCAGGTATCCCGAAAATTGATGGGATTGATATTCCGCTATCCGTATGTAGATTGATGAAATAAAATTCATAAGAGTGGTATCACGTGGCTAGGATAACCTTTGAGGAACTTAAAAAAGCTATCAAAATCGTCTTGGAAGAAAATGAAATGGAACCAACAAGAGCTGAGGATATGGCTGAAAAAGTTATGAATTTGTTCGGTTATGACAAGACTATCACTGACAATCTTCTTTCTCCTGAAGAGAGAGACACTTTTTATAAGTTGGAGGACTTAGATATACTTTTCACAGAAGAAGAAACCACGAATCTACCAAGCGGGAAGAAATGGAGAATACATTATTGGATTTTGAATGAAAGCAAGATAAGAGACCTAATAAAAACAGAAGAGGAAGAGAAAGATGAAGAGGAAACGGAGAAGAAAACTATCTATGATGAACTATCAGATGAAGTTTGGGAAAGAGGAAGTACTTGAAGATTGAATTGGTCTTTTTGTTCATATATATTTTTAATGGCAGTTAGGTCAGAGAGGATGATAAAATGGAAGATATCGGGAAAGAAGCTGAGAGAGTGCTTTCAGATGTGGATGTTGGAATTGGATCTCTATCAGAGGATTTTGAGATCACTGAAAAAATAGGAGAACTGATGGATGAACTTGAAAGGAGAGACAAATCTTATAGATTGGCTTTAGATGATCCAGATATATATCTTAAATTATCATTAATATGTTTTTCAAATGGAGAATTAAAGAGAGCAGAAGAATGGGTTAAAAAGAGTCTAAGATTGAAAAATAGCTTTCTCGGTTTTTTAGTTAAAGGTAGAATTTATCAAATGAAGAATGATAATAAAGGAGCGATCGGGGAATATGATGAAGCGCTAAAGTATGAAGAGAGAAGGATAGTCTATCAATACAAGTACCAGGCCCTAAAAGAAAGAGGCATGTTCAAAAGAGCTCTCAATGCTATTAACAAAGCTCTAGAGATGGAAGAAGACTCGCAGATGTTAGCTGAAAAAGCAGATCTTCTCGTAGAGATGGGTAGGACCGAAAAAGCTAGAGAATTATATGAAAATGCTGAAGAGTTAGATTCTGAAATAAAGAACAAAGAACAAAAGATAAAGGAATTAATGGAGAAAGCTGAAAAAAAGTTATTACCAGATTTATATGAGAGGATATTGAAATTGGATAAAAGTATTTCTGATGCGTGGTTAGGCAAAGCAAGATGTTACTGGGAGAGAAATGAAGACGAAAAAGCAAAAGAGACGATGGAAAAAGCGTTGAACTATATCGATGATGACCGCATCTCCGATAAATTAGAAGACTATAGAGAATTATCTGCTCAGACTCTAGACTGCCCGTATTGTGATGGTAATGGAACTTGTTCGAATTGTACGGGCACGGGTGATTGTACGGAGTGTGGGGGTGATGGTGATTGTTCAGACTGTGGCGGGACCGCAAAATGCTTCGATTGTGAGGGCTCGGGTGTATGTCATAATTGTGAGGGCAATGGCAAAACAGGATGGTTCAGCAAGTGTGATGTCTGTTCTGGAACAGGCACCTGTCAAACTTGCGAGGGCTATGGCCATTGTATCACTTGTGATGGCACTGGGAATTGTCAAAGATGTAGTGGCAACGGGAATTGCGAAAAATGTCAAGGGAGCGGTGTGTGTAAGTCATGTGATGGAAGGGGGATTAAGGTCGATTGAGATGTCTGGAATAAAAAAGAAAAATTTAGAGATAAAATTAGAATCTATACCAGATCATCCCAATCCTAAAGCGGATCTAGAACAATATTCTACACCTTCCTCTATCGCATCGGATGTTCTTTTTAGAGCCTACTCTAACGCACATATCAAAGGTAAAAAAATAGCTGACCTAGGATGTGGAACTGGGGTTTTTTCTATCGGCTCCGCTTATCTTGGAGCTAGTTCTGTAGAGGCAATCGATGTCGATGAAAAAGCTGTAAGAGTCGCGAAAAAAACAGCAGAAGAATTGTCTTTTTCGGACAATATTAATTTCAAGGTCCAAGATATCAGAGAAGTTAAAACAGAAGTGGATACAGTGATAATGAACCCACCTTTTGGATCGCAAAAGAGAGGGGCTGATCTGCCTTTTTTAAAGAAGGCTTTCGAAATATCCTTGGTAGTATATACCATACACAATGCTGAAACGAGCAGCTTTTTAGAAAACTTTATTAAAGAGAGAGGACACAGTCTGTTTTGGGAAAAAAGATATATGTTGGAAATCAGTAATATGTTCGAATTTCACGAGAAAGAAAGAAAAAGTTTTGAAGTTATATCGTACGGAATAGATGTAAAGAGGTAATAACATGTCAGAAGAGGAAGAAAGACTTGTATTTCCAGGCGACGAAGTGGGAATGGCGGAGGAATGGCTCTCAGGTGAAGGCACCTATGAAGACGAAGGCAAGATTCATGCAGCTCACTTTGGTATCGTAAAATATGATGAGGATGATTTAGAAGCGAAAGTAGAAGCTATAAACTCCATAGTGGAAGTCAAAGAAGGAGATATAGTGTACGGGGTCGTTGAAGCCAGGAAAAATTCCATGGTAGTAATAAGCATTGAGATGGTTGAAGGTTCCTCTAGAGGTGTGAAGGAGGATGTAGAAGCATCGCTACACATCTCAAAAGTTTCTGATGATTATACGGAAGAGCTGGAAGAGGAATATCTCGTTGGTGATATAGTAAGGGCGAAGGTTGTCCAAGTCGAACCCACACTCAGGTTATCAACCATCGGAGGCGAATACGGTGTCGTGAAAGGATATTGTTCTCGATGTAGAAAAGACATGAAATACAAAAAGAATAAATTGTATTGTCCTAGATGTGATATATACGAGGATAGAAAGATCTCTAAGGTGTATGGAAAAATAAAATTGAAGAGAAAAGATAAATGAGCTATGGTGATTTATAGTGGTGGATGTGGAAAAAGCCTTGATGGCGATCGAAGAAAAGGAGAAATGGGAGAAAAGAGAACAGAAGCTCTTAGACGAATTGGAACAGGTGAGGAAGAAGAAGAAAGAGTTGAAAAAGAAAAGCAAGGAAATAAAAAAGAGGATCAGCCAGTGCGAGAGTTCTTTACGTTCAATCGGTGTGTCTAGTGCGGATACTGCTGAAATTCAGATAAACTTATCGGAAGAGATGAAAAGGATGTAGGGATAAATCATGGCTAAGAAAGAAGAGAGAGAAAATCTGAGGGAAGAGATAAGGAGCCACATGGAAAAATATTGGAAGGTTAAAGGGAGAATAGAAGAGTTAGAAGAACGAGAAGATGAACTGAAAGATGAATTAGAGAGAGTCAGAGAACATCTTTCGTATTATGAATCTTTAGTATCAGATATGAAAAAAGAAATGAAGACTAAAAAAGCTACTGACTTTTTTGAAGAATTATAATTAAAAATACTACTGTGAAACTTTAAATATGTAAAGAATTATTAACTAATGAATAAGTTCCTAGCACAAGGAGCGTGTTACTATCAAAGCTAAAGATAAAATAAAAAAAATTTTGGAGGATTATGGGTCTGACAAAGATGTTGATGCAATCGCTTTAACTTCTAAGAACGGTGTACCGATAGTATCTCACGTTAAAAAGGAAAGGGAAAACGAAAGTTTTAGTACTCTTTCTGCAACTATGCTAGGTGCAGGAGAAGTAGTTTTTTCGGGATTTGAAAAGCAGAAACCCGATTTTGTAGTTGGACATTCTGATGACTCGGTGCTCCTCATAAAAGGAGTGGGTCCCGATATGGCTTTATCTATCCTTGGTGATTGTGATAGAGAGAAAGAGATAAAAAAAGATATGGAAGAGATGGTCTCTAAGATCGATGAACTTTCAGATTTTTCGGAAATAAGGGGGGATAAAAAATGAAGATAATAAAAAGCATCCCTACGGAGGTTAAAGAATTTCTAGAGAATGAAGGTGGCTCTTCGATGTTTTTAGAAGGTGCTACCGGAACAGGGAAAACAACGTTAGGTCTTCAGATAATCGAAGAAATGGCCGATCAAGATAAAAGCTTTTACTTATCAACTAGGGTTTCAGATGAAGCTCTTTACAAACAATTTCCCTGGTTAGAGGAAAAAGAGATGCGTTCCCAAGTAATGGATGCAAGCAAAGTATTTCTTCAGGCTGTCTATGGTGAGGAAAAAGAGGATCTAAAAAGCATTTCAGAAAAGGAAAAGAAAAAAATAGAAGGTGCAAGAGAGTTCTTGAGTACCATAAAAAAAGAAGCTCCTCCAGAAGAGGTGGATAGGACTCGTCTTGAGCAGTTAGATCGGGATATACCCAGTCTAAATAGGGTCTATGATAGGATAAACGAAATACTACCAGATCGGTCTTTGATGGTTATAGATAGTATTGAAGGGATCACACACAAATACGGTTTAGACATGGAAACTTTCGTGATGACTCTCCAGAAAGATCTAGTGGAAAATTCAAATACAAACCTTGTGATGATCCTGGAAAAAGAATCGGATCCTAACCTTGAATACTTATCAGATGGCGTTGTACAACTTAGACGCTCTCAATTGGAAGGTAGAGACGTAAGAGAGATAATGCTCAAAAAATTGAGAGGGATTGAGTTGCAGCAACCTTCTTATCTCATGTCCCTTAAAGGTGGTCGTTTCAAATGTTTTGAGCCGTATGAACTTCAGATGTCTGGCGGAAATAGATGGGAACCGATAGAAGCCCCTGAGGGCAGGTATAGCACCGGTATAGAAGATATGGATGAATTATTAGGAGGAGGACTCGATGCTGGAAGTTACAATGTTTTCGAGATCGAGGAAAATGTAAGTAATGAAGAATTTTTCTCGGTTATCAGACCGCTATTTTTAAATTTTATCGCACAAAAACGAGGCGTAATCTCTGTCCTTTCTGGTGGAACCCATCCAGAGAACCTTAGAGATGATCTTACACGATTCGTCCCAGAGGAATTATTTAACCAGAAGTTCAGAATAGTAGATCATCTGACTTCTCAATCTGATAAGCCCTATAAACTCGCGCTTGCGGGTAAAAATCAAAAGCAGTACAGACAGATTTACAACCAAAGTATGAAGGAATTGAGAGGGGAAGAAGATCTTGGAATATTGGATTACCACGCCTTAGACACCCTTGAATACATGCGCGGAGGCGAGATGGCACTTCAAGAACTCCTCAGTGGTGTGGCCAATACGAAGAACTCCGAAGACATAGGCATAGGAATACTCAAACCTGGGCTGAACCTCTCTAATGAGATAAAGAATATGGCGGACAATTATTTCGTCCTTTTGAGCATAAACAAGACACCTTGTATATATGGAGTCAAACCTAAGACCGGACTTTACGCCATAGTCACTGACAAGGAGAAAGGTTCGCCATATATACAGCTTAAGCCGATAGTCTAAAACCCGTATTTTCCTTTAAGCGGCACGAATCTAACGCCTCCTAAATTTTCTTTTTCTATCTCATCTTCTTTTATCTTCGTTGCTTTTATCAATTTTTGAAAAAATTTACTTCCTATTGGTATCAGTATTTTCCCCTTAAGGACCAATTGATCTATTAAAGGTGAGGGAATGCTAGGTGCGCCACATGCTACGGAAGTCCTGTGGTAGGGGGCAGCTTTGTCATACCCAGAAGAACCATCTCCTTGAATTATTCTGACGTTATCATATCCTGCCTTTTTAACCCTCTTTTTGGCAGCATTCGCTAAACTAGAAACATATTCCATGGAATAGACTCTTCCCTCTTCCCCTATCATCTCCGCTATCACCGCAGCGTGATACCCCATCCCGCCTCCTATCTCGAGTACCTTCTGTCCTTCTTTGATATCTAAATTCTCGACCATCATAGCAACCATATGAGGGGCTGAGATAGTCTGTCCTTCCCCTATAGGTTGAGGTGAGTCCTTATATGCACGTCCTTCAACTCTGTCAGGGACAAATTCGTGTCGGGGTACTTTTCTCATGGCCTTTTCCACTGGATCACTTTCAACATATCCCTTCCTGATTAAGCTATCCACCAGGTCGTGACGCCTTTCTTCATAACTTTTCTTGACCATCTGTCTCCTCCTCTTGAAAATTCGTTTTAAGAGTATTTTACTAATCTATATCTTTTAATCTCAATCGAATGGTATAAATATTGTTCCCATTTTAAACTTCTAACAACATGACTGAGATACCAAAATCACATCCTAGATATCTTTCTCTAAAGATGAGAGAAGACCTAGTCAATGGAGTTGAAGAGGGTATCACTTCTAAGGCCGGCTTGATAGCACATGGGAGAGGTGAGATGTTCGATTATCTTATGGGGGAGGAGAGTATAGAGATGGCTAAACTTGCCGAGAGGAAAGCAATTAAGGAGATGATAGATGCAGATAATCCCGTCATCTCTATCAACGGTAACGTGGCAGCTCTTGTTCCTGAGGAGATTGTTGAACTAGGAAAAAGATTGGATGCAAAACTAGAGGTCAATCTTTTCCATCGAACGGAGGAGCGGATAAACAAGATCAAAGAATCATTGGAGAATAACGGTGCTGAAAGAGTATATGGTCTAGATCCGGAAGAAGAGATCCCAGGTTTGGAACACAAGAGAGCGTTATGTTCTCATGAAGGCATCTATACCTCTGATGTTGTTCTTGTTCCCTTGGAGGATGGTGACCGTGCCCAAGCTTTGAAGGACATGGGCAAAAAGGTGATCACCATAGATTTAAACCCTCTATCAAGAACCTCCCAGGCGGCTGATATCACTATAGTAGACAATGTAATCAGGGCTGTACCTAACATGATAGAGTTTGAACCTCTTTACGAGGATTTTGATAACGAAGAGAATTTGAAGAGAACTTTGCTTTTCATGGCGGAGAGATTGAAAAGTTTATCCGAAGAAATATAAGAACCTCCTCTTTTACTTGTGTTGTTTGATATCATGAATGATCTAGTAGAAAAAGGGAAAAAACGTTTAGACTGGGCTCGTGCTCACATGCCAGTTATAGAAAGGATGAAGCGAAAGATATCGGAGAATGGATATCTTAAAGATAAGAATATTTCCATGGCTCTTCATGTCGAAGCGAAGACAGGCATACTCGCGCTTTGTCTCGAAGAAGCCGGAGCTAATGTGAAGATGGCCTCTTGTAACCCTCTTTCCACCGACGATTCTGTTGCCGAAGCGTTGAGACAAGAATATGATATGGATGTATATGCTGAGCGCGGTCAGAGTGATGAAGAGTATTATGAAAATTTGAATAACACTTTGAGACATGACCCGGATGTGGTCATAGACGATGGAGGGGACCTTATCTCGTTGATTCATACAGAAAGGGAAGATCTCATAGACGGGATATACGGTGGTGCTGAGGAAACGACCACAGGAGTCGTCAGATTAAGGGCTATGGAAAAAGACGGCACTCTTCGTTTTCCGGTAATGTCGGTAAATGATGCACTTATGAAACATCTTTTCGATAATCGATATGGTACGGGACAATCAACAATGGACGGGATCATGAATGCTACTAATCTGCAAATCAGTGGAAAGAATTTCTTGGTAGTTGGATATGGTTGGTGTGGCAGGGGCATAGCAATGAGAGCTAAAGGGATGGGCGCTTCTGTCATGGTTTCAGAAGTCGATCCGGTTAAAGCCGTCGAGGCTAGGATGGACGGGTTTGAAGTTCTTCCTACCGAAGAAGGTGTAGAAAAGGCTGATTTCGTTGTTACCGTTACAGGTTGTAAAGATGCTGTAGATGAAGAAGCGATAAAGAAAGCGAAGGATGGCTGCGTACTAGCTAATTCTGGACATTTTGATAACGAGATATCTAAAGACAAACTAAACCAACTTTCTAAATCCAAAAGAAAAGTTAGGGAAGAGATTATGGAATTTACTATGGAGGATGATCGAGTACTATACCTTCTATCTGAAGGAAGGTTAGTCAATCTAGCCGCCGGACAAGGACATCCCGCTGAGATAATGGATATGAGTTTTGCTCTTCAGATGATGTCTGCAGAACATGTCGTCAAAAACGAGGGCTTAGAACCAAAAGTACATTCTATCCCTAGGGAAATAGACGAAAAGGTAGCGTCTTTGAAGTTAGAATCCGACGGAATCGAGATAGATGAACTTACTGAGGAACAAAAGAGGTATATAGAAAATTGGAAGGAGGGTACTTGATCAATCGATCAGAGTGATATCTTCTGATTTAACACTCTGAACATCTTCTATTTCTTCCAATTTTTCTTCTATTTTATCCACGATCCCTCCTTCGTCCGGGATCACTATCCTAGCGATGATCGCTTTAAGACCGAAAGCAACTTTTTCCTCGTTCGAACCTTTGAATGTACCGTGTTCTTCAACTATATTTTTCATATCCTCTCTTATCCTCTCTAAGTCCGACTCGGTCCCTTCTGGCATTATCTTGTAGGTGATCATTACGTTTCCCATATTATGGCCCCCTAAAACCGCATTCTGGACATTCATACTCTTCGGATTGATCTCTACATTTTTCACATCGACCTATCTCTGATTCCCCGCATTCTGGACATGGAAATACCGTATTCTTCAGACCTACTAACGTTATACCGCAGGAAGTACAGTTGTAATCTTCTTTCATGACAATCAGGATTTGTAGAAAAGAAAGCCTATTTAATATTGTCGCCTTTTAGGACGTTCTTGATTGTATGAACAAAATTCTTAAATAGCGACGGTTATTCCGTTAATCAGCATGGTTAATATCATCCTTTCCGTGGATAGAACTGAAGATGATTGGAAAAAACATTTTCTAAGGAGGTTTAATAAGAATGAAGAGGGTTAAAGCATTTTTAGTAACTTTTTTGCTGTCACTTTTTGTTTATTTATTACTTACTTTGGCGACAGGTATGCCAGAACATTCATTGGCGCCTCATGAACCTTGGAGTCAGATCATTTGGAGTTTTGAAGAGTTTGTGTTAGGACTTTCGATCAGTCTGATAGTTGCTGCCCTCATGGATCATATATTATGCAAAACTGATGATTACAGGATGGCTAACCCGGTTAGGTGGGTCATCATGCTTGGTTATACTATACCTTTATTCATAGAGATGGCTAAGGCCAACATTGATGTCGCCTACAGGATAATAACTGGGAAGATCGAACCTGGCATAGTGAAGATAGAACCCGATCTAGAAACGGACCTCGGTCTTACATTCTTAGCAAATTCAATAACCCTTACTCCGGGTACCTTAACTGTAGATATCGATGAAGAAGAAAGCGAGATGTATATCCATTGGATAAAAGTGGAAGAGGATCCCACAAAAAAGATTGCAGGAAAATTTGTAAAATGGATTCGGAGGTTTGCCGAATGATCGATGTGACTACCGCACTTTATGCGTCCGTGATCGCTATCGTGATATACATAATCATATGTTCCTTTAGGATATTATTAGGCCCTACAGCCGCAGATAGAATAGTAGGTTTAGATACTTTAAATACGATGGTTATCGCAGGAATGATAGCCCTCGGAGCGGCAATGGTCGAAACACTTTTCATAGATATAGCTATAGTATATGCTATATTGTCTTTTATCACTACCCTTTACATAGCTAAATATCTAGAGGGAGGTGGCTCTTAAAATGACTTGGCCAATCCTGCTAATCTTGTTCCTTTTAATCATCTCGGTAGT
>Ga0207421_10000555_pt1 | contig 48383 bp, 47 predicted proteins | sample SodLakKL_010_SED_4_FD_187542 | JGI IMG/M metagenome (GOLD analysis project Ga0207421, IMG submission 187542) | Alkaline sediment microbial communities from Lake Tanatar, Kulunda Steppe, Russia - 8KL_010_SED (SPAdes) (version 2) | ecosystem: Environmental > Aquatic > Non-marine Saline and...
CGCCCGGGTCCTTCCCGACCGGGGCGCAGGGCCCGACGGATGAAGGCGCCCCGAGCACCGGGACGGCCGGCTCGCCCCGCGACTTCCGCGAGCCTCGGCGGCTCCACCCGGCGTCCGTCCTGCTCGGCATCCCCCTGGCGCAGGCGGTCCAGGCACTGATCTTCCCCTTCGTGGCCACCCTGGCGGCACCGCGGTGGTTCACCCTGTTCGTGCTGTTCAGCGTCGCTCTCGTCGGCGGGGTGCTGCGCTTGCTGGACTGGCGGATGCGCACCTTCTCCTTCGACGGCGAGGTACTGCGCGTCGATCACGGCGTGCTCAGCCGTAACCACCGCAGCCTCGACGTCAGCCGCATCCAGCAGGTCGAGATCCAGCGCGGGGCGATCCAGCGGGTGTTCGGGCTGGCGGCCATCCGGGTGGAGACCGCCGGCAGCGCCAGCGAGCCCGAGGTCGACCTCAGGGTGCTGCCCGACGCCGACGCCGTCGCCCTGCGCTCCGCGGTACGGCTCAGCCAGGCGCGCCTGACGGGACGCGCCCTCAGCGGGGAACCGTCGGACGACGACGGGGCGGGAGTTGCCGAGCAGGAGGTGCTGCGGGTCCCGTTACCGCACGTGATCCTCGCGTCGGTCACCGGCGCCCGGCTGCTGGTGCTGCCGGCCGTGATCGGTGGTGCGCTGCAGTTCATCGGCAACCAGATCGGTCCGTTCGTCGACGACGCGATCGAGCGGGCGGTCGAGCTCGGCCTCGCCGGCGAGACCCCCGCCTTCGAGGGACCGAACTGGCGGTTGATCGCCGTCGGCGTGGCGCTGGGGCTGATGCTGTCCGTCGCGGCGGCGGTGGTCGTCGGGGTCCTGCGGGACGGCAACTTCCACATCCGACAGGTGGACGAGGATCTCCACATCTCCCGCGGTCTGCTGTCGACCCGCGACTCCGTCGTGCCTCTGCGACGGATCCAGATGGTGGAGATCAAGCGGAACTGGGCCCGGCGGGTCCTCGGGTACGCCACGGTCCGGATCCGTTCAGCCGGCGGCTCGACCGGGGGTGACGGTCGGGTCACCGTGCCCCTGCTGCCCAACGACGAGGTCGATCGGCTGCTCAGCTGCCTGCTGCCCAACGTCGACGGCGTACCCGACCTGTACGCCCACCCCCCGGCCGCCCTGCGACGCGCCCTGTTCCGCTGGCTGCGACCCGCGGTCGTGCTGATCGCTGCGGCGCATCTGCTGCCCGAGGTGATCGCCTTCCTCGACACCGACCTGGTAGCCACCGCCCAGCCCTACACGTTCCTGCTGCTCCCCATCAACGCCATGCTGGCGGTGATCGAGTACCGCCAACTGGCGCACGGCGCCACGCCTTTGGTCGTCGCAGCGCGTAGCGGTGCGCTCTCGATCAGTACCGACATCGCCCCGGTCGTCAAGGTGCAGGCCCTGACCAGCCGCCGATCCTTCTTCCAGCGGCGTCTGGAGTTGACCACCCTGGTCGCCCACGTCGCGGGCCCGGGGGCGCTGTTGACGGTGCTCGACGCCGGGCGCGACGATGCCGCGCGCCTCCACGCCCGGCTCACCGAGCACGCCGCCTCGCCGATCCCGGTCGTACCGGAGCGGGAGGACGGGCAGCCCGGGGCCGACGGCGTGCGTGGTGGCGCCGTGGACCTCGGTCAGCCAGCGACGGCCGGCTGACCACCCCACGACCGCCACCTGGACACTCTGGGGCAGTTCTCCGGCCACCGGTGACCGGGTAGGTGCCCCGCAGCGACCGCCCCGCCAGCACCGACCCCCGCAGCGACCGCCCCGCCAGCACCGACCCCCGCAACGCCCCGCCGCCCCCGCAGCGCCCCCCGCAACGCCACGCCGCCCCCCGCAGCGCCACGCCGCCCCCGCAGCGCCCGCGGAAGGAGCCCGACACCGCCAGGCGTCAGGAGGCCACCAACCCCGCGCCCCGCAGGGAGACGCGGAAGTCGTGGGGGTTGGTCGCGGTCGCCAGGGCGTCCCGCAAGGTCACCTCACCCGACTGGTACAGCGCCAGCAGGTGCTGATCGAAGGTCTGCATGCCGTAGTAGCCACCCTCGGCGATCGCCTCGGAGATCATGGGCAGCTGGGCAGGATCCACGATGAACTCGTAGGTGCGCGTGGTCATCACCAGCACCTCGACGACCGCGACTCGACCGTGCCCCGTGGCCCGGGGTGCCAGCCGCTGACAGACGATGCCCTTGAGCGAGTTGGCCAAGCTGATGCGCGCCTGTCCCTGGCTCTCCTTCGGGTACATGTCGACCACGCGGTTGATGGTCTCCCGCGCGTCGGTGGTGTGCAGCGTCGAGATGACGAGGTGGCCGGTCTCCGCGGCCTGCAACGCCGCCTCGACGGTCTCGAGGTCGCGCATCTCGCCGATGAAGATCACGTCCGGGTCCTGCCGCGACACGGCCTTCAGACCGCTGGCGAAGTCCTTGGTGTCCACACCGACCTCACGCTGGTCGATGATCGCGTGGTCGTCCCGGTGGAGGACCTCGATCGGATCCTCGAGCGTGACGATGTGGCACCGCCGGGTCGCATTGACGTGGCTGATCATGGCCGCGGTGGAGGTGGTCTTCCCGGAACCCGTCGGACCGGTGACCAGCACCAGGCCGCGGTGCTCCTCGGCCAACTTGCGCACCGAGGCCGGCAGCCCGAGGGCCTCGAAGGACTGGGTCCCGGGCAACACGCGCCGGCACACGATCCCCACGGAGCCCCGCTGCAGGAAGGCGTTGACCCGGAACCGCCCCACCCCGGCGATCGAGAAGGCGAAGTCCACCTCCTTGTCCCGCTCGAAGACCTCCTTCAACCGGGTATCCATCATGGACTGGGCGAGCTGCGCGGTGTCACCCTCGGAGATCGGAGGCAGACTGGTGATCGGCTTCAGGTCACCATCGATGCGCACGTAGGCCGGACCACCCGCCTTCAGGTGCAGGTCGGAGCCACCGGACTCCACCAGGACCTGTAGGTACTCGTTCACGTTCGGCACGAGGCTCGAGCTCCTGTGTCGGACGGCATCGGGGGCACCGTCGTCTCGCCAGCATCATCGACCACGCCAGCTCGCGACTTGAGGCCGGCCGGTCACACCTCGAGGTCGAGGGTGATCGGGCCATCGTTGACCAGGCTCACCTGCATGTGCGTGCGGAAACGTCCCGTGGCCACGGTGGCGCCCAGGGAGCGCAGGGTCTCGACCAGGTGCTCGATGAGCGGCTCGGCCACCTCGGGCCCGGCGGCCGCCACGAAGGAGGGCCGACGCCCCTTGCGGGTGTCGCCGTAGAGGGTGAACTGGCTCACCACCAGCAGGCTGCCGCCGGTGTCGGCACAGCTCAGGTTCATCGCGCCGGCCTCGTCGGAGAAGATGCGCAGGTGCAGCAGCTTGCGGGCCAGCTTCTCGGCCTCGGTGGGACCGTCGTCGTGGGTCACCCCGACCAGGGCGACCAGGCCGGGGCCGATCCGGCCCGTCTCGACCGGCTCGGCGTCCGGCCGCAGCGTCCGGACCGATGCCGAGGTGACCCGTTGGACCACGGCGCGCATGGCGACCCCTCCACTCCGGCCGCGCGCGAGGCTCAGCCGCTGGCTGGCAGCCGGGCCGCCGGGCGCATCCCGGGGTGCGAGGGTAGACCTCGCGGTGACCAGGTCGGTCGCTACCCTCGAACCATGGCCAGGTACCCCACACGACGCGCCACCTCCGCCGGTGGTGTGGTCTGTGACGACCGGCCCGATGGTCGCCGGTGGGTGCTGTTGATCGCCCGCCGCAACGCGGCCGGCAAGCCCCAGTGGACGCTGCCCAAGGGCGGCATCGAGGACGGCGAGTCCGAGGAACAGGCCGCGCTGCGCGAGGTCCGCGAGGAGACCGGCTACGGCGCCCTGATCGAGGAGTTGCTCGGCACGATCGAGTACTGGTTCGTGTGGCGTCCGGATCAGGTCCGCTACCACAAGTTCGTCCACTACTACTTCATGTGGTGGGACGGCCAGGAGCCGGGCACACGCGACGACGAAGCCGAGCACGTGGAGTGGGTCCCCCTGGAGGTGGCGTTGGTCCGGCTCGCGCACCGCAACGAGCGCAAGCTGGTGGAGAAGGCGCGGACCGCCGCGCCCACCCGCCCCCAGCCGCCGCGGCACGCTGCCGCCGCGATCGACGGGTGAGCCGTTCGCGCGGCCGCGGTCGCGCCCGGACCATCCGCGCGGCCGTCATCACCCTGGCGATCCTCTGGCCGCTGGCGACGGTGCTGGCGACGCCTGGGCTGGCCCAGTCCGACGTCCCGCAGCCCCGGGCCGAGGTCACGATCACCGCCCTGACCCGCGTGCTCGGACCGGGCACGGTCCCGGCCGTCGACGATCCCGCCCAGGAGCTCGTCTACCCGGACGACCTCGAGCTGCGGGTCCTGGTCGACAACATCGGCAGCGCACCGCTGACCGGAGCGCAGCTGGTGGTCGAGGTCCATCCCCCCACGCTCACCCGTGGCCTGCTGGCGAACGCGCTGGACGGCAACCTGCGCGGATCCGCGCTGCACGTCCACACCCAGCCGCTGTCCGACGAGGGTCCGGTCCAACCCGGAGAGCTGATCGGGGTCACCGATCGCTTCGCGCGGCAGGAGGTCACCTGGGCCAGCGGGCCCGGCGGCGTGCACCCGGTACGGGTCGCCGTGCTGCTGGGCACCGAGGTCCTGGACGAGGCCGTGACCGCGGTCGTCTGGCTCAACGACGTGCCCACCACCCCGCTGCTGGCGTCCCTGATCTGGCCGATCGACACCCCGCCCTGGCGTGGGCCGGGGGGTAGCTACCCGAGCGGTATCGAGCGAGAGACCCGACCGGGCTCGCGGCTCGACCGGCTGGTGGGCGCGCTCGAGCGGGCCCCCGCCAACGTCCCCGTGGTACTGGCACCCGCAGCCCATCTGCTAGAGGACCTCAGCGACCGCTCGGACGGGTACGTCAGCCAGGTACGAACCGAGGCAGGCAACCTCGAGCCGCGCCTGGTCGGTCCGTCCGATGCCGGCGCGATCGACGCGACCGCGCTGCTCAGACGGATGCGTGACATCACCGCCCTGTCGCCTCTGGACCCGATCAGCGCGACCTACGCGGACGCGGACCTCGCCGCCCTGCTCGCGGGCGATGCCGTGCAGGCCGAGCTCGCCGCGATCGCCGCTGCCGACGGCCGTCGACGGCTGCAGTTGCAGCTCGGGGTGGAGGTCGACGGGTCGACCCACCTCGTCGGCGCGCCGATCGATCGTGCGGCGCTGGACGTGATCCCCGGAGAGACCCTGCTGCTGCCGAGCCACGTCGCCGACCTCCCAGCTCTCGGGACCGACCCCGAGCTCGGCCCACCCGTGCGGCTGCTGCAGGCGCCCTCGGGACGGCTGCTGACCGGCCTGGTCGGTGACCCCTACCTCGCTGCCGGCCTCGCCCAGCTCGACAGCGGCGACGGCGCGATCGTCGCCAGCCAACGCGTGTTGGCGGAGACGGCGATGGCCTACCTCGCCTCACCGGGGTCCGGCCCCCGCGGTCTGGTGCTGCTACCGGAGCAGGCTTGGGACCCGCCCGGGGCCGTGGCCGACGAGCTCCTGGACGCACTCGGGGAAGCCCCGTGGCTGCGCTTCGTGTCCCCGGCCACCATGACAGCCGAAGCCCAACGCAGCTCCAGCATGGTGGGGCTGGCCCCTCCGACCTCCGGAGCTCTCGGCCCGGAGCTCGGTCCGGAGCTGTCGGCGGTGTGGAGCGACCTGCACGCCGCGATCGACGCCTCCCCGCCGGAGACGACCCGGCTCGAGGAGCGGCCGATCGAGGAGCTGCGGGAGGACCTCCTCCGAGCCACCTCGGCGTGGTTCCGCGGCGACGGTACGGCTCAGGCGGCAGCGCTGGTCCGCGACGTACGACGTGTCGTGGACAGCACCTTCGGGCTCGTCGAGGTCGCGGCGCAGCCCGTGACCCTGACTTCCGATACGGGACAGGTCCCCGTGACCCTGGAGCGCACCCGAGGTGGCCCGCTGCAGGTCGTGGTCACCGTCGAGTCCCAGGGGCGCCTGCTGTGGCCCGAAGGCCGTCGCTCAGAGGTGATCGAGCTGAGCGAGGGCACCGCTCAGACGGTGTCCTTCGCGACACAGGCGGTCTCCACCGGGACCTTCCCCGTGACCGTGGTGGTCACCGATCCGTCCGAGAACCGCGAGCTCGCCCGGGACGCCCTCTCGGTGCGGTCGACGGCGATCTCGCGTCCTGCTCTGGCGGCGGTCGGGATCGTGGTCCTGGTGCTCCTTCTCGTCGGTTCCTTACGTCGGCGGCCCGAACGACCGAGATTAGAGGTGGTGCGCGATACTGACGTCGCACCCCCAGACGGTGACGTCGGCGGAGGAGGTTCCCGATGAGCACCTCTCACGGGCAGGCAGGTGGCATCGTCACCGGCTGGTTGCTACAGCTCATGCTCTGGCTCGCGGTCCTCGCGGTCGTGGTGTTCGAGATCGGCGCGGTGGTCGTCGCCAGCGTCGACGCGGACAGTGCCGCGGGCGAGGTCGCACGGGCCGCTGTGGTTGCCTACCGTTCGAGCGGATCGCTCGCCGACGCCGAGACGGCGGCAGAGGCGGTGGCGGACGGACGGTCGGTGGAGCTCATGAGCCTGGAAGAGGACGGGACGACGATGACGGTCGAGGTCGGTCGTGACGCCGGGACGCTGCTCCTGCACCGGCTGGCCCTGACCGAGGAGCTGACGCAGCGCACCGCCTCACGCGACGTGCAGATCAGGTCCTAGGGCGTGGACGACACCGCAGACCGCCGGTTGGGTGGGGACGAGCCCACGCTGACCGGTGAGGCGTCCTTCGACGCCCACGGCTCCGCCGCGGAGCCGGTGCCGGTTCGGCCCTGGCCTGACCGCTCACACCTCGCGGGACGCTACGCCCTGCAGGAGCCGATCGCCTCGGGCGGCGCTGCCATCGTGTGGCGTGCCTTCGATGAGAACCTGTCACGCACGGTGGCCATCAAGCTCCTGCACCCCCACCACGCCAACGACCCCACCGTCGTGGAGCGCTTCGAGCGGGAGTCGCGGGCTGCCGCCCAGCTCGCCCACCCCAACGCGGTCCGGATCTACGACACCGGACGCCAGGACGACCTCGTCTACCTGGTCATGGAACACGTCGACGGTCCGAGCCTGCGCGAGGTGCTGCGGTCCCAGGGGGAGCTCGATCCGGTGGCGGTCGCCGCGGTCGGCGAGCAGGTGGCCTCCGCGCTGGGTGAGGCCCACGCGCACGGGTTGGTCCACCGCGACGTCAAGCCTGCGAACATCCTGATCGCCGCCGACGGGACGATGAAGGTCACCGACTTCGGGATCGCCAAGGCCCTGTCCACCGCCGATACGACGCTCACCACCCCCGGCACCGTGGTCGGCACGGCCGCCTACGTCGCCCCGGAGCAGCTCGAGGACGGCGACATCGATGCTCGGGCCGATATCTACGCCCTCGGGGTCGTGCTCCACGAGTGCCTCACCGGTCGCCCGGCCTTCAGTGGCGACACCGCGACAGCCACCGCGGCGATGCGCCTGACCCACGAGCTCCTCCCCCCCCGCCAACTCCGTGCCGACGTCCCCCGCGCCCTCAACGACGTGATCGTGCGTGCGACCCGTCGGGAGCGGATCGACCGCTACCCGGACGGCGGTGCCATGGCTGGAGCCCTGGCGCCCCTGGTGACCGCCAAGCCGAGCGAGGTCACCGCTGCCCTGACCCACCACGAGGACCCCGACGCCCCGCAGGTCCTGCCGATGGGGCGCGACGAGTTGCCCTACTCCGGCCCGATGCCGACGACCCGTCGGGAGTACGCCCGCCGGCTGGCGGCCGCCGTGCTCGGTGGCGTCGTTCTCACGCTCGTCGCCGTGTTCGCCTACGACGCCCTCCAGGACGACGACCCCCCGGATCCAACGACCACGGCGGTCGTTCATCCCGTGGAGGAGGTGATGGTCTTCGACCCTGCGGCACCGGGTCGCGGCGACAACCTGGACCAGGCCAGCAACACGATCGATGGTGACCCTCAGACGACCTGGACGACCGAGGCCTACGACGACGCTGACTTCGGCGGCGAGAAGGACGGCATCGGGCTCGTGTTCGACCTCGGCGAGGAGCGTGACGTGAGGGGGGTCACCCTGGAGCTGGCCCGCGGCGGACTGGCCGTCGAGCTCTACGCCAGCGACCAGCTGCCGCCCGAGGTGGCCAGCCCGGGCACCTGGGGGGAGCCCCGGGCCTCCCAGAACGACACCCTCAGCCAGCAGCCTTTCTCCTTCAACACCACCTCCCAGCAGTACTGGCTGCTGTGGATCACCGGGTTGTCCGCCGGTGCCACCGACGAGTTCACCGCCGAGGTCGCGGAGGTCCGCTTCCTCGGGCCCTCCTGACCGCGATGACCACCCTGTCCCTGGATGCGCTGAGCGACGAGCAGGTCCTCGCCCGCTACATCGATACCGGCGCCCCCGCCGGCGACCGCGAGGCCGCCTTCCACACCCTGGTCGACCGCTACCACCGACGAGTGTTCGCCATCTGCTTCGAGGTGCTGCGCTCGCGCAGCGACGCCGAGGACGCCACCCAGGAGACCTTCGTCAAGCTGGCCCGTGGCGCCGCCGGGTTCCGGGGTGACGCCAAGCTGTCGACGTGGCTGTACCGGGTGGCCCGCAACGTCTGTACCGATCACATCCGTCACGACGCCCGCCGGCCCGCCACCCCGGTGGCCGACCCGGGGCTGCTCGACGACGCGCCCTCGGAGCCGGACAGCAGCGCCGGGACCGCCGAACACCTGGCGGTGGCCACCGCGCTCGACACGCTCGACCCCCTCTCGCGCCGGGCACTGGTCCTGGTCGCGGTCGAGGGTCTCACCTACGCCGAGGCCGGCGAGGTCCTCGGCCTGCCGGACGGCACCGTGAAGAGCAGGGTGTCACGAGCCCGGGGACGGCTCGCCACGGCGCTGGCCGAGCGCAGCCGCTCCCCGAGATCCGATGCAACCCCACCACCTGACCGCACGTCCCACCCCTGACCACACCGCGGACCCGGGCGGAGCCGGGCGCCAGGAGCACCGTTGGACGAGATCGAGCGCCTGACCAGCTACCTCGACGGTGAGCTGGAAGCTGGTGAGCGTCGTGCCCTCGAGGCCGAGCTCGCCGGCGATCAGGCGCTGCGGGAGCGTCTGGCGGCGCTGCGGGGAGCGGACCAGGCGCTGGGCGCGCTGGGAGCCACCGAGCTCCCGTCCGGAGCGCGCCGCCGCCTCGACGCCCGGCTCGCGGGCGTCCTCGAGGAGGTGCTGTCGACCACCCCGGAGGGCCTGGCCGCCCCACCACCGCCCACCGCGGCCACGGCCGACGATGCGCCCGCCCCCTCGATGGGCACCGACGGGGGCGACGACGAGCTCTCGCTGCGTCGGCGTCGGCGCGTCCGGCCAGCGGTGACCGGCGTAGCGGCCGGCCTGGTACTGCTCGCCGGCGGCCTCGTGGGACTGGGCCAGCTCGACCTCGGCGCCGACGACGCCCGGACGGCCGAGAGCGTCGACGCGATGATGAGCGCCGACGACGCGGAGCTGGCACCCGCCGAGCCCCCCGGCGCCGATGGTGAGGCGCTCGCACCCGTCGTGATCGACGACGGCCGATCGACCTCCACCGCGGAGCTGGAGGCGCTGCTGGCCAGCCCGGAGCTCGAGGCGTTGGCCGATCAGGCCCTGTCAGCGGGCGACGGCGAGGTCGTGGCCGCCCGGTTCCAGCAGCTCCTGCTCGGTGGCGTGCCCCCGATGACGTCGGGCTCGGTCGCCGACGCCGAGGAAGCCGAAGAAGCGGACCGCTCGGTCGAGCCCACGATCGTGACCCGTGACGGCCGGACGCTCGACTCCGATGACGCCGGCGATCTCCGCCGCTGCCTGGCCACCCTTCTCAAGGATGGCGAGCAGGCGATCCCCACGCGGGTCGAGCTGCTGGAGTTCGACGGCACCCCCGCGGTCAGCGTCGGGCTGGTCACGCCCGACCCGCAGAGCGGTGCCTTCACGCGGATCGAGGTGTGGACGCTGGAGCAGGCCACCTGCCAGGTGCTGCGATTCGACCAGGTCTGACCAGGCCTGACCAGGCCTGACCAGGCCGGATCAGCGGCCGCGGACCACGATCCAACCGCCGTAGATCGCCGCCGGGTAGGCGAGGAACACCAGGCCGGCCGGAGCCGTCGACAGACCGGCGAACGCCATCGCGATCGCGACCGTGAACCCGGCCAGGGTCATGGCGACCGCACGGATGAATGGCGAATCGCGCTCCTCGGAGCCCCAGTAGACCGCCCTGGCCACACCCCAGCCGATCGCGCCGGCGGAGATCAGGAACAGGAAGCCACCCTGGAGCACCACCGCGAGCACGAGGCCGCCCACCACGGCGGCCGCCAGCCCCACCGCCACGGCCCTCGCCCCGACCACCGCGGCCAGGCGGTCACCGCTCGGTGCGCTTCGCGCTCCCCCGCCGCCGGCACCGGCTCGGCGGTTGACGCTGGCGCTGAACCGCTCCAGCGCACCCGCCCCCTGCTCACCTCGCCGCGAGGTCGTGCTGTCCAGGTGACGGGCGCACGCCGGACACTTGTAGCCCACGGCCGCCTCACGGGCGCAGTCCGGACAGATCGGCGTCTCGCAGGCGGAGCAGCGCAACCGGGTCTGGACCGACGGGTGCTGGGCGCAGGCGGTGGGGGCGGGCATGGCGCCAGGGTAGGGGAGGGAATACCGGGGCGGTGGCCGCCGTTAGCCTGGTCCGAGGATCGCACCTGCGTTGCGCTCCGCCCTGCTCCGATACCTCCAGAGGTCGCCCATGTCCGACACGCCGCAGATCAACCTCAGCCCCGTGGGGGCGCCCTCCTCGGCCAGCGAGCCGACCGGCACCCCCGAGCTCGAGGACCAGATCCACGAGACGATCATCATCGGCTCCGGCCCGGCCGGCCTGACCGCCGCGGTGTACGCCGCACGAGCGAGCCTGGAGCCGATCCTGATCGAGGGGGTGCTCGAGGGCGGACCCACGGGTGGCCAGCTCACCCTGACCACGGACGTGGAGAACTTCCCGGGCTTCTCCGACGGCATCCTCGGACCCGAGCTCATCACCAACATGCGCGACCAGGCCGCCCGCTTCGGGACCCGGTTCGTCACCGAGGACGTGACCAGCGTCGACCTCTCCGGGGAGGTCAAGGTGCTGGAGACCGCCTCCGGGCTCCGGCTGTCGACCCGGGCGCTGATCATCGCCACGGGTGCCAAGCCCCGACGCCTCGAGGTCCCCGGGGAGGACGAGCTGTGGGGCTCGGGCGTCTCCGCCTGCGCGACCTGCGACGGCTTCTTCTTCCGTGACAAGCACGTCATCGTCGTCGGTGGGGGCGACTCGGCCATGGAGGAGGCGACCTTCCTGACCAAGTTCGCCTCCAAGGTGACGGTCGTGCACCGTCGGGACCAGCTCCGCGCATCGGTCATCATGCAGGAACGGGCGTTCAAGAACGATCGCATCGAGTTCGCCTTCAACGCAACCGTCTCGGAGATCCTCGGCGAGGGGGGTCTGATGAGCGGCGTGGTGCTGACCGACACGGTGACCGGCGAGCAGCGCACGCTGGCCGCCGACGGGCTGTTCCTGGCGATCGGCCACATCCCCAACACCTGGCTGTTCGACGACGTGCTCGAGACCGACGGGGAGGGCTACCTCCTCGTCGACGAACCCTCGACGGCGACCAACCTGGCAGGCGTCTTCGCCTGCGGCGATGTCATGGACCACACCTACCGCCAGGCGGTCACCGCCGCCGGGACCGGCTGCCGGGCCGCCATGGATGCCGAGCGCTACCTCGCCGGTGGTGCCGGCGTGACCGCCGCGAGTCCGGAGGCCGAGCCCGCGGTCGTCGGCGGCTGAACGGCCGAACGGCTGCCGCTGCCGGGCGGTCGCGAGGTACCGTGCGCCCCGGACCCACGATCCGAAGCCGCCCGCCGGGCCGCGTCGGAGTTGCCCACACAGGAGCCTCACCCATGGGAGCTACCCCCGTCAGCACCAGCGACTGGACCTCAGAGGTCCTGGAGTCGGACCGGCCTGTGCTCGTCGACTTCTGGGCCGAGTGGTGCGGGCCCTGCAAGATGGTGTCACCGATCGTCGACGAGATCGCGAACGAGCGGTCGGAGCAACTGAAGGTCGTCAAGCTGAACGTGGACGAGAACCCCGACACCGCCCGGGAGTACGGGATCATGTCGATCCCCACCCTGCTGGTGTTCAAGGGGGGCCGCCCTGACAAGCGGATCGTCGGCGCCAAGGGCAAGGCCGCGCTGCTCAAGGACCTGAAGGACTACGTGAGCTGAGCCGCCCCCCCTGATCCGAGCACCCCGGTCGCCGGCCGGGGTGTCGCTCTGCGACGGCGACGGCCCCGAGCCTTGGACCTACCCATGTCCCCGGAGTGGACCGAGCTGATCGGCTACGTCGCCTCGGCGTTGATCGTCCTCAGCCTGCTGATGTCGTCGGTGTTCCGGCTGCGGGTCATCAACCTCGTCGGCGCGGCGGTGTTCACGGCCTACGGGGGGCTGATCGGCTCGATCCCGGTCGTGGTCACCAACGGCGCGATCGTCCTCATCGACATCTACTACCTGGTACGCATGGCCCGCGATCGCGCCCAGGGCGCCTACTTCGAGGTGGTGGCGGTCCAAGCGGACTCCCCGCTCCTCGAGCGGTTCCTGCACTTCCACCGTGAGGACCTCCGTCGCTTCCAGCCCGAGTTCGACGGCCTCCGTGCGGAGCATCTCGCTTGGATGGTCCTGCGTGACGGCGTGGCGGTGGGTGCCGTGCTGGCCCGGGTGGACGGCGAGGTGGCGACGATCGACCTCGACTACGTCACACCCGCGCACCGTGACCAGCGGGCCGGGACCCGTTTCTACACCACGCCGGGATTGTTCTCAGAGCATGGGGTCCGGACCCTGCGCACCACGGCGAGCGTGGCCGGGCACCGCCGCTACCTGCACGACATGGGCTTCACCCCGACCGGGACGGACGTCCTCCAGCGCGCCGCCCCCTGAGCCGCCTCGGCGCGAACCCGCGCCCTCCGGCGGCGCGTAGGCTCGCGGCGTGGAACCGATCCGGTTGGGCAGCATCGGACCCGAGGTCGAGGACGTCCAGCGTCGCCTCGAGGCCCTCGGTCTGACGTGCCCCAGCGACCCGAGCGTGTTCGACCCGGCGACCGAGGCCGCCGTCCGGACCTTCCAGCAACGGCGTGGGCTGATCGCCGACGGCGTCGTGGGCCCGGAGACGTGGCAGACGCTGGTCGGAGCCTCCTTCAGCCTGGGTGACCGGCTGCTGTACGTCACCCGGCCGTTGATGCGCGGGGACGACGTCCGTGAGCTCCAGCGGCGCCTGAACCGCCTCGGCTTCGACGCCGGATACGACGACGGCCTGTTCGGCCCGCAGACGGTGGCGGCGGTCCGCGAGTTTCAACTCAACGCCGGGCTGCTCGTCGACGGCATCGCCGGCCGGGAGACGGTGGAGCACCTCCTGCGCCTCCACCGCTCGCACCAGGAAGCTCCGGTTGCGGCGGTCCGCGAGCGCGAGGCGCTGCGACGACCCTCCCGCCGCGGCCTGGCGGGAGCCCGGCTGATGGTCGATCCCGGCCACGGGATCGCGGATCCGGGGCTGTCCTCGGCCGACGGGGCGCAGGAGCACGACATCACCTGGCGCATCGGCACGGCCCTGGAGGGACGGCTCGCCGCCCTCGGGGCGCACGTGGTGCTCAGCCGTGGCCCCCACACCAGCCCGACGCCGTCCCAGCGGGCCCAGCAGGCCAACGCCGAGGACGTGGAGTTGATCCTGTCGATCCACCTCAACGGGGCGAACTCGCCGCGGGCGCGGGGTGCGGCCGCCTACCACTTCGGCACCGAGGCGCAGATCTCCGATCGAGGCCAGCGCCTCGCCGACCTGGCCCTGGCAGCGGTGCTGGCCACCACCGGTACCCAGGACTGCCGTGTCCACCCCTCGATCAGCCCCATCCTGCGAGAATCGCGAGCGCCGGCTGCGGTGATCGAGCCAGGCTTCCTCACCCACCCGGAGGAGGGCCGGCAGCTCGCCCAGCCCCGAACCCAGCAGCGCATCGCCGCGGCGCTGACCCACGCGATCACCCATTACCTGCTCGGCGACCCACCGTCGACGCCCGCCGGGATGGCACCGGTGACCTCCACCCGCAGCACGCCCTGACGCAGGTGCACGACCAGTGCCCCGACCCCGACCGCGACCGCGCCGACCGCGAAGGCGAAGCGCGGTCCACCGGTGTCCACGGCGAGACCGGCGGTACTGGCACCGATCGCGACCCCGAACACCACCGCCGATTGCAGCCACGCCTGCGCCTCGGTCTGCGTGCCTCGGATCGCGAGGTCGTCCAGGAGTTGGAAGGCCACGATGGTCGTCGGTGCGAGGAACACCCCGGCCAGGAACAGTCCAGCGCTGAACCACCTCAGGTCGTGCACCGTGAGGGGGAGCAGGACCATCCCCAGGGCCAGGGCCACGGCCAGCACCCGCAGCCGTCCCGGCAGCGTGCCCGGCCAGGGTCGTCCGCCGTACACGATGCCGCTCAGAAGGCTGCCGGTCGCCAGGGTGGCGATCAGGCGGCCGGCGTCGCTGCGATCGCCGGCGAGCTCCGCCACGGCCGGCACGGTGATGTCCAACACCCCGAAGGCGACCGCCGCGAAGGCGATAGCCAGCGCGATGACCCGCACCCCCGGCGCCCGTAGGGCCCCGCCACGGGGCCGGCGGCCGTCGCGTCGTGGTGCCGACCGTGCGGCCGCGGTGCTCGCGTACCCGATGGACCCCAGGGCGGCGAACACCCCGGCCAGCACCACCGACCAGCCCGCCGTGCCGGCCTCCGCGATCCAGACCGCGAGCAGCGGACCCATCACGAACCCCAGCTCCACCGAGATCGAGGACAGGGCGAAGGCCGTCTCCCGCAGCTGCCCGGTGGGGAACAGGCGTGACAGCAGGACCCGCGACGCCGCGGTGACCGGCGGGTAGAAGGCGCCGGTCCAAAGCGCCGCCACCACCAGCAGCCACACGCCTGAGCCGCCGGCGGCCGCGAGCGCCAGGCAGATCGTGCCGCCGAGGTAGCCGACGGCGTCGGGCACCAGGATCCTGGCCTGACCGAACCGATCCACCAGACGGCCCTGGAGGGGGGAGGCGAGCCCGACCCCCAGCTGGTGACCCGCGCTGACGAGTCCGGCCGCCGCGTAGCTGTACCCGTGTTCTCGCAGGAGGAGGACCAGCGCGAGGATCATCATGCCCGGCGTCAGACGCGCGACCATGGAGCTGAGCAACGGCCACCGTGCCGCACGGTGGGTGAACAGCTCGAGATAGGCGCGCACGGACAGCTCACGGAGGTCGTGGTGGCGTCACCGGGGGCGTCCCGGGGCGGGGCGTCCGCTCAGTCCGCGTCGCCTCCCGGTTGTCTCGACGTCGAGACGACCGCGCCGTTGACGGTACCGCCGCGTCTCGGGACAGGTGCCGTCACCGGCAGCCGTGCCAGGACCTCGTCCCAGGCGTGCTCGAGGGAGTCCGCCCACCGCACCGTGCGGCGGGTATCGAGTCGCAGCAACGGGGTGCGAGGGTGCTCTCGGTGGATCGTGAAGCCCTCGTGCAGCAGCCAGGTCACCGGGAGCAGGCAGGTGCGCTCCCGGAACCGGCGGTCCCCGTAGGCCTCGACCGCCGGCCGATCCTGTCGGATCGCCTCCCGCAGCGCGGCCTGCACCAAGAGCCGGCCGATGCCCGCCTCACGGTGGATGTCCCCGACGTAGGCCGTGGCCAGGAGCAGGGCATCGCGATCGGTCCGCGGTGCCATCCCAGCGCGTGGCGCGTACCGTTCGCTCGGGGCGAACAGCGCGAACCCGGCCAGCTCCCGCCCCCGCTGGTTGCCGCGCGGTACCTCGACGACCGCTCCCGCCGGCAGGCCATCAGCGGTGCAGGCCTCGACCCAGTCGCGCTTGCGTTCGCTGGGGTCGCGCTGCGCCTCGTGGGGTGGGACGGCGGGAGCGAGCCCGCCGAGCACGGTCGGTGATCGCGGCTGCGGGCACGGTCCGCCCAGTTCCCAGAACACGCATCGGGCACAGGCTCCGGGGAGCCGCCCCACCTCCCCGCCGGTGAGCGGGAGCGGACGCCGTCCCATGGCTCAGGCCGAGCGTGTCGGACGACGCGGGCCGTCGTCGCGCGGCAGGACCAGGCCGATCACCGCGCCGATCACCGCGCCGACGAGGAGCCCGAGGAGGGCTCTTCGCCAGCCGGACGGGCCGGTGATGCGGCCGTCCGCTGCCGTCAGCTCGACCGGTTGCCCCTCCATCACGTCTCCTGCACTGCACACCGTCCCAGCTCCTCCGGGGATCGCGAACCTCTGGACCGTGTGCGTCTGTGCGGCCGCGACCGTCCGCGCCTTCCCGGTCGCTACGCTCGAGCGTAGCGGGGCGGCCCTCGCGGGACCCGGAGAGGGCGGCGCCGGCATCGCACCACCTGGAGACCCGCGTGCGGCTCGACACCGACCCTTACCTCTCCCGCTACGCGCTGCGCGTGACGGGGATGAGCGCATCGGAGATCCGTGCGCTCTTCGCCGTCGCTTCCCGCCCGGAGGTCGTCTCCTTCGCCGGCGGCATGCCGGCCACCTCGGCGATCGACATGGAAGCCGTCGAGGCGGTGGTCGCCGGGGTGATCCGCGACGAGGGGGCGCTGGCGCTGCAGTACGGCGGGGGGCAGGGGCGACCCGAGCTGCGGGAGCTGCTGCTGGACGTGATGCGGCACGAGGGCGTCCCGGCTCACGCCGACGACCTGATCGTGACGGTGGGCGGACAACAGGCCCTGGAGCTGGTCGCCAAGTGTTTCCTGGACGACGGCGACATCGTGCTCGCGGAGGGTCCGACCTACGTGGGTGGCATCGGTGCCATGTCCAGCCACCGTGCTGAGGTCAGACACGTCCCGATGGATGACGACGGGATGAGCATCGACCTGCTGGAGGAGGCGCTCGCCCAGCTCGCCGCCGAGGGGCGCCGCGCGAAGTACGTCTACACGATCCCCAACCACCAGAACCCGGCGGGGGTGTCGCTGTCGGTGCCGCGCCGTGAGCGGCTGGCCGAGCTGGCGGTGGAGCACGACCTGCTGGTGGTGGAGGACAACCCCTACGGCCTGCTCGACTTCGGTGGTCGCTGTCTCCCGAGCCTCAGGTCGATGATCCCGGACCGGGTCGTCTACATCGGCACGATGTCCAAGACCTTCGCGCCTGGGGTGCGGACGGGCTGGATCGCCGCACCGGGACCGATCCGCGACAAGCTGGTCCTCCTGCGCGAGGCCGCTGATCTGTGTCCGTCGAACCTCACCCAGATGATCGTGGAACGCTGGCTGGCGACCCAGCCGTGGCGCGACCAGATCAAGCGCTTCACCGAGCTCTACCGTGAGAAGGCCGATGTCATGCTCGCATCCCTCGAGCAGGAGATGCCGCCGGGGGTCAGCTGGACCGTCCCGGCTGGAGCGTTCTACATCTGGTTGACGGTGCCGGCCGGCATCGACACCTCGGACCTGCTGGCCAAGGCGGTCGGACGACGGGTCGCCTACGTCCCCGGCCGCGGGTTCTACGCCGACGGCTCGGGTGGCGAGCAGATGCGGCTGTGCTTCAGCTACCCGGAGCTGTCACGGATCCCCGAGGGGGTCTCGAGGCTCGGTGAGTTGCTCCACGACGAGCTGGAACTGGTCCAGGCCCTGTTCGGTGACGACGCACCCTCCCCGGACCGACGCCTCAGTGGGCCGACCTCGGGCGTGGGCGGGTGAGCGGGCGGCCGTCGCACGGGTCGGCCGGCCAGGGGGCATCGTGACGCTGGACGGGATCACCGAGCAGGCCGACGTCGATGACGACGCCCCGTCGACGGTGGTGTTCGACGTGGGAGAGGTGCTGATCGACGAGACCCGTGTCTGGGGGGTCTGGGCCGACCTGCTCGGGGTCTCCCGCCTGACGTTCGCCTCGGTCCTCGGCGCTGCCATCGTGCAGGGCGAGGGGCTGCAGGCGGTGTTCGATCACCTGGCGCCGAACCTCGAATGGCGCAGCTTCGAGCAGGAACACGAGGACCGCTACGGCGGCTTCCGGGAGGAGGATCTCTACCCGGACGTGCGACGCTGCCTCGAAGACCTGGTCAGCCTGGGGTTCTCGGTGGTGATCGCCGGGAACCAGCCCGCACGCCGTCGAACACAGCTCGAAGCGCTGGGCCTGCCGCACGACGCGATGGCGATGTCGGAGGAGCTCGGGGTCGCCAAGCCCGATCCGGTCTTCTTCGACCGTGTCCTGGAGCTGGCGGGCAACGATGAGCCGGAGGAGCTCCTCTACGTCGGTGATCGGACCGACAACGACGTCGCTCCCGCTGCCGCCGCCGGCCTGCGTACCTGCTGGTTACGTCGAGGGCCCTGGGGGCAGCTCCAGGATCTACCTGAGACGGCGGCAGAACCGGATCTGGTCCTGGAGGGCCTGGGAGAGCTGGCGACCCTGCTGACGACCTGGCGTGGAGAGACGACGTGACCGCTGAGGAACCACTCACCATCGACGCGCGCAAGCGCGCGGCCGCCCTGGCAGCTCTGGAGTTGATCCAGGACGGCATGCAGCTGGGTCTCGGTACCGGCTCCACGGTCGAGCACCTGCTCGGGGCGATCGCGGAACGTGGGCTGGATGTGGCCGGGGTCCCGACCTCGGAGGCGACCGAGGCCTACTGCCGCGAGCTGGATCTCCGGGTGCTGCACCCCTCCGAGGTGGAGAGCCTGGACCTCGCGATCGATGGGGCGGACGAGCTCGACCATGCCCTCACGGCCACCAAGGGAGGCGGCGGCGCCCTGCTCCGCGAGAAGGTGGTCGCCGCCATGAGCGAGCGATTCGTCGTGATCGCGACCACCGACAAGCTCGTCGACCGCCTGGGTCACAGCTTCCCGCTCCCGATCGAGGTGGTGCCCTTCGCCGCCGGTCCCGTCACGCGACGTCTCCGTGAGCGCGGCTACGACGTCCAGTTGCGGACCGCGGGAGAGGGTCCGGCGGTGGTCACCGACAACGGCAACCACCTACTGGATGCGCGCATGGTCGGCGGCATCGAGGATCCGGCGGTGGAGGAGCTGTGGATCGCCGCCCTCCCGGGCGTCGTCGAGTGCGGACTGTTCGTGGACCTGGTCGACCATGCCCTGCTCGCCGACGAGGACGGCCGAGTGCTGTCACTCGAACCCGGTGTCAGCTGAGGTCAGTCCAGCGGCTGCTCACCGGCTTCACGCGGCGGCCCCTGGGCACCGAGACCGTCAGCGATCACCGCGACGATCCGCTCGAGGTCATCCACGGAGCCGAACTCGACCGCGAGCCGGCCCTTCTTGGCCCCCATCGTGATGCGGACACGGGCCTGCAGGGCGTCCGACAGGTCGTCCTGGAGCTCGAGCAGACCGGGAGCGGTCGGGGAGCGGCGCGGCTTCGATCGTGGGGCTGGCTCATCCATGAGCTTGACGCGCACCAACTCCTCCGTGGCCCGGACCGACAGTCCCTCGGTCACGATGCGTTCCGCCAAGGCCGACTGTCGGGAGCCGTCGGGGATGGCGAGCAGGGCACGGGCGTGCCCGGCGCTCAGCACGCCGGCCGCCACCCGGCGTTGGACCGATGGTGGGAGTTGCAGCAACCGGATCGTGTTACTGACCGCCGGACGCGACCGCCCGAGCCGGGTTGCGAGCTCGTCCTGGGTGACCCCGAACTCCTCGAGCAGCTGCTGGTAGGCCGCAGCCTCCTCCAGCGGGTTGAGCTGCACACGGTGGATGTTCTCGACCAGCGCCTCCTTCAGCAGGTCGGCGTCCTCGGTGTGGCGGACGAGCACCGGCACCGTGGGGAGCCCGGCCAGGTGCGCGGCCCGCAGGCGTCGTTCACCAGCCACGAGCTCGTACCGTCCGCCGGCCAGGGGCCGCACCACCAGTGGTTGCAGCATGCCCACGTCGGCGAGCGACACCGACAAGCCCTCGAGTTCGTCCGGGTCGAAGACCTCGCGAGGTTGCCGCGGGTTGGGGGTGATGAGCCCGGGATCGATCTCTGCGTAGGTCGCAGGACCCAGAGCGGTCACCGGGTCGGGCGGGGATGCCACCCCGGGATCGTCTGGCAGCGGTGGTGCATCACGCTCATGTTCGGCCGCGGAGGGACTGAACCCGGTCGTACGGGCCTCGGCGGCGGGCTCGGGCGCGGCCTCGGACGCGGCGTCGCTGCCCTGGTCACCCGCCGGGTCGGTCCGTTGGTGCGGCGACGCCTCCCCCTCGTCGCGGGCGGCCGCTGGTGGGATGAGTGCCGCCAATCCGCGGCCGAGCCCCGATCGTCGGGTCATGCTCCCGCCTCCTCATCGAGCGCGGCCTCCGCCGCCGGGGGCGTCGGGGACGCCGGCACCGTGAAGCTGCCCCCCAGAAGGCGATCGACCCCCGATTCCTCCGGCAGCTCCAGCGGAAGCTCCAGCCGGAGGGCAACCTCGCGTGCGAGGCGTTGGTAGGCGCGGGCACCACGGCTCGAGGGGTCGTACACAGTGATCGGTTGGCCGAAGCTCGGAGCCTCCGAGAGTCGCACGCTGCGCGGGATCACCGTGCTGTAGGTGAGATCCCCGAAGTAGCCGCGGACCTCCTCCACCACCTGCTGGGACAGGTTCGTCCGCGCATCGAACATGGTGAGGACCACACCACCCACCCGCAGTCTCCGGTTGAGGTTGTCGGCCACGAGGTCGACGGTGCGCAGGAGTTGGCTCAGACCCTCCAAGGCGTAGTACTCGCATTGGATCGGCACGAGGACCTCATCCGCGGCCACCAGAGCGTTGATCGTCAACAGCCCGAGCGATGGTGGACAATCGACCAAGATGACGTCGAAGCTGTCCCGGACCGGGTCCAAAGCCCTCTCCAGGCGGTGTTCCCGCGAGAAGGCCGGCACCAACTCGACCTCCGCCCCGGCGAGATCCAACGAGGAGGCGAGCAGCGACAGTCGCTCCATCCCCGTCTCCTGCAGGGCCGGGAGCAACACGTCCCCATCGACCAAGACCCCGTAGGTCGACGGTTCTCCCTCCTCGATCCTGATGCCCAGACCGGTGCTGGCGTTGCCCTGCGGATCCAGATCAACGAGCAGGACGCGGGCACCGAAGTTGGCGAGACCCGCCGCCAAGGAGATCGCGGTGGTGGTCTTGCCCACGCCACCCTTCTGATTGGCGACGCAGACGGTCACCGCACCGCCAAGGATCCGGGATTGTTCCTTATCCATGTCATTCCATGTTATATGATGTTCCTCTGCACTTCACTGAGGAGTCCGCGTGACTATAACCGTCCGGGGCGCGTCCGGTGCCACCGGATCGATCTCGTTCGGCGTCGCGACCACCTGGCCGCGCAGGCTGCGGAGCACCGACTGCGCGTCGTCTAGTTCCTCCTTCCAGCGCTCTCCCTTGACCGCGTACAGCATCCCCCCCGGACGCAGGAACGGCAACGTCCACGGCAGCAGTTGCACCATCGGTGCGACCGCTCTCGCGGTCGCGAGATCGTAGGCGCCGGCATGCTCGCGCAGAACGAGTTCTTCTGCGCGGCCGCGTAGGACGGTGACGTCGAGATGCAGCTCGCTTGCGACGGCTTCGAGGAACTCGGTCTTCTTCTTCCGCGCATCCACGAGGGTCACTCGGATGTCAGGGCGCACGACCGCGATCACGATGCCCGGGAACCCTCCCCCACTGCCAACATCGATCAGGTGCTGACCCCTCGGCTCGCTCGGTAGGAGGGCTGCCAAAGCGGCGCTCTCGGGGATATGGCGCTCCTCGAGCTCCGCCAGGGCGCCCCTGGAGACCAGGTTGTGCGGTGATGCCCGTACTGCGGCAGCGAACCTGGCTAGTTGGCGGCGATGCTCCTCGGTGATCATGAGCGGAGGATAGTCCGTCGAGATGTCCTGTCGGGAACCCTGTTGGTCCATCGTTCCACGTGGAACATCATGGAGTGGAGCCGTTGGTACGGCGCTCGTGCAAGCGGACCGCGGATGGCAAGACGCAACCTCCGTACTGGCTGTCTCCCCGTTCCACGTGGAACGTCCGCTGCTGACGACCGATGGCGCCGCAGGCGACACTGTTGTACCGCCGGCGACCGACCAGCAGCCGCAGCCGGCTCATGGCTGCCGGCATCTGGTCCACACCACCGACGCCCACCGCGATGACAGGCGCCCGACACGATGAGACCGTGGACGGGATCTCCCGGCACAGCAGCGTCAGCACCCAGAGAGGAGCACCGATGAACGCACACCTGAGCCACTGCTCCACGGCCTCTCCTGCGGTCATGAGCACCGCGGCAGCGCGGTGACAGGACGAGGAGCTCCCGTGAACAGGTCCCTGCATGGAGGGCGCGGCCCTACCCAGACTCGCTGCAACCCGGCGACTCGGGACCGCGCACGCAAGCCCTATACTTCTTAGCTTCTACTCGCTCGGCGGAGGCCGGGCGGCGGAGGGGCCAACTACTCCTGCTCGATGATGACCCGACGGGCTGGTTCCCTGCCCTGGCTCCGGCTGCTCAACCCATCAACCTCAGCGACCATCTGGTGGACCGCCTTCCGCTCGAAGACGTCCATCGGCTCCAGACGCTGCGCCTCACCGGTATCGAGCACCGCGTCGATCGCCTCATCAGCCTTCTCGAGCAACTTCTCCAACCGCCGTGTGCGGTAGCCCTCCGCATCGATCTTGACCCGCGCACGGCGCTGGAACTGCCGTTGCAGCGAACAGCGGACCAACTCCTGGATCGCGTCCAAGGTCTGCCCGCGACGACCGATCAGGGCACCGCTGCCGATGTCGATGACCTCGAGCTCAGCGTGATCCTCGTGCAGTTTGATACGTAGATCACCGGGGAGGTCCATGGCATCGAGCAGGCCCTCGAGGAAGTCGGCGGCGGCGTCGGCCTCCTCATCGAGGTCCTGCGCCGAGACCAGGGGAGCGTCGTCGCTCGACGCCTGCGCCTGCACATCTTCCGGTGTGTCAACGACACCGTCGTCCTCTTCGGAGGCGTCCTCAGGGTCCTCCTCGGGACCGGACGTCGCGGTGACCTCGAGGTCGAGCCGCGCTTCACCGGCCCAGCCCGCGGCCTGGTCACCCTCGAGGCGCACCTCGACCTCGTCGCTGTCGAGGAGGTCGCGGATCGCCGTATCCAGCGCTTCCTGCAGCGTCTCGCCCCGACCGTGCACCGTTCGACCCATGACGTCCTCCTGATGTGCGTGTCAGTCCTGCTTGCCCCCACGGCGAGGCAGATGATCGCGCGATGTGCGCTTGCCGCCTGCAGGTGGGCGATCTTCGCCCTTGCTCGTTGTCGGGCCCTCGGACGGAGGTCCCTTCCGGTCGTCTGATCCATCACCGACCGCTGGCTGGTCCTTGGAGGTGCCGTCGTCATCACCTGGGGCGTCCCCAGCCGACGACGCATCCTTGGCATCATCACCGACCTCGTTCGGATCCTGCGAGCGATCCCCTGGCGGGGTCCGGCGACCGGAGGTGGCGCCACCCTTGCCCGGCGCCCCGGACCGCGGGTTCGTGGTGCCCGACGTCGCCCCGCCCTTGCCAGTCCCACCCTTGCCAGTCCCGCCCTTGGCCTTCCCATCCTTACCGGGGCCGTCCTCGGGTCCCCCACCACCAGGCTTGTCCTTGAGTTCACCCGACTCGGCTTCCGACTTGACCTCCCGCAGGATGATCCACTGCTGGATGACCTGCCAGATGTTGGTCGTGACCCAGTACAGCAGCAGACCGAGCATGAACTGGAAGGAGATGACGGCCAGGAAGAGCGGCATCACGTACAGCAGGATCTTCTGCTGCTGTGCCATCGGGTTATCGGCACCCGAGGCGGCGGTCCGGGCCATCATCTGCTTCTGGGTGATGAACATGGTCCCCGACATCACGAGGATGAGGAACCACCCAGGCCAGCCGGCGGCGCTGACGAGCGCCCCGAGCCCGGTGAACCCGTCCTCGCGGACGGTGATGAAGTCGGTGAAGAAGTAGAACGGAGCGTTCTGGAGCTCATCCATGCCCCGGATGGTCCAGAAGAGCGCGATGAAGACCGGCGCCTGTGCGAGCAGAGGGAGACAGCTGGCCGCCGGGTTGACCCCCTCCTCCTGGTAGAGGGCCATCATCTCTTCGTTCATCTTCGCTCGCTTGGCCCGGTACTTCTCCGGGTCCTTGCGCATCAACTCCTTGTCGACCTTGTGCTTCTTCTGGATCTCCTTGATCTTCGGCTGGATGGCCTGCATCCCGCGCATGGAGCGCGTCTGCTTTATGGCCAGCGGCAGCAGGAGGATCCGCACCACCAGGGTGAGCAGGATGATCGCCCATCCCCAGCTGTGGACGCCGAAGACGGGCACGACGAGATCGTGCAGGACGGTGAGCACGCCCTCCAGGAACGCGAGCACGCTGTCAGCGAGAGACCGGAACACGGCGTGTCCTCTGTCAGGTCGTGGAGGAAGGGGAGGGGGAGACGCGGCCTCGACGCCAGGCCGTTCGGTCCCCGGGATCGGGGACCGGGTCCAGCCCACCCGGGTTCCACGGATGGCAGCGCCCCACACGGCGGGTCGCGAGCGCCGTGCCACGCACCGGGCCGTGCCCGCGTAGCGCCTGCACGGCGTAGGACGAACAGCTCGGGTGGAAACGACAGCGGGGCGCGCGCAGCGCCACCGTGCTGCGCCACAGGTGCACCGGAGCCAACAGCACCTGCACCAGGAGGGCGCGGGTACCCGCCCGCAGGCGGGACGCCAGGGGTCGATGCTCCTGCGCGCCTGCTGTGGTCCGCGAGGTCATCCCCCGACCTCCGCTGACACCGAGGTGTCCAGCACCCCCAACGCCGCACACAACTCCTCGAGCTCCGTACCCAACTCGGCGAAGGGCGCGTCGACGCATTGACGTCGCGCCACGACCACCAGGTCCACCCCGTGACGCAGCGGCAGGCGGCGGATCAACTCTCGCAGCCGCCGCTTCGCGCGGTTGCGTTGGACGGCTCCGCCGACACGGCGGGAGGCGATCACCGCCACACGCGCGGGCTCGCCGTCCCCGTCGGTGCGCTCCAGGACATGGACGACCATCGACCCGCCCGCGCGCTGCCGCCGCCCGCGCAACACGGCCGAGATGTCCACGCCGCGACGGAGACGGCCGTGGCCGCCGTCGACGAACGTCACGCGGAGAGCTTCGTCCGACCGCGGCGGCGGCGGTTGCCGACGATGCGGCGCCCGGCCTTGGTCTGCATGCGGGCGCGGAAACCGTGCTTGCGTGAACGGCGACGGTTGTTGGGCTGGTAGGTGCGCTTCACAGCGGCCCTCCGAGGACTTCGAGGTGGCACGCGGCGGTGTTCGGGGGCCGTACGGCCGTCGTTGATCGGTCTCGTCGGTCCGATGCAGCATGGCATCGGAACCGCACGACGACGTCCGACACGGGAGCCGGTGCGAGGTGATCGCGGGAGAGTAGCGACCTGTGCGTTCGGCGAGCAACCGACATGCGGTGGTGCACATCCTCCCGCCGAACCACCACGGACCTCGACGTCCCTCCCGGATGCACCCACGAACCCGACAACCCGCGGTCAGCGCCGGAGGTCCGGTGGTTGCGTCACCCTGGAGCACCCACAGCCGACCCTCGTCGGTCACCGGTGCGCGCACCGGTGACCGATACCGCTTGCAGCGCGGGATCCGAGCGCGGTACGGTCCGCCGCCGTCGATCAGGAACACGTTGGAGGTGGCCTCCGAGAACCAGGGGGACGCGGAGGCTGTCGCAAAGAGCACGTGGTTGCGATACTGCGGACCTCTGACGCGTGTCAGATCGCTCCTTCCCCACCGCGGTCCACCGCGGACCCGCGGTCTACCCAACACCTGTCCACACCTGTGGACGCAGCTGTGGATTGTTGGGTGACCCGGCGACGCGTCGCCGCAATGATGAACAGGGATGAACGCCCCGTGGACCCGGGACCGGGTCGCTGACGGGTCCCGGTGAGGTGAGGAGTGAACGTGGGTACCGCATCGACGCTTGACCTCGGGACGTTGTGGGCCGAGAGCCTCTCCGAGGTGATGCGGACCGTGACCTCGAAGGCGCAACGGCAGTGGCTCGTCGCCACCCACCCCGTCGGGTTCAGCGAGGACACCATCATCCTCGCGACCCCGCACTCCTTCGCCCGGGAGTGGCTCGACCGCAACTGCGGTGACACGATCCGACAGGCTCTGAGCAGCGCCGCGGGACGCGATCTGACCGTGGTCATCACGGTCCAGACGAACCCGTCACCGGTGGGGCTGAGCTCCGAGGCGGGGCACAGCGCCGACGCGACCTCCCCCTCAGCGACAGCCGGGGGTCCGATCGGCACCTCCTCCGCTGAGCCGGAACCGGAGCTGGAACTGATCCGCGCACCCTTCGACCTCCCCGCGGAGCCCGAAGCCCCCGCGCCCACTCCGCCAAGCGAAGCGATCGACGGCCAACACGGGCACGGGGTGGCCGGCTACCCCGACTACCTCGACGGGCAGGCGACCGCCGCATCGGAGGAGGTGGTGGCCGACGAGCGCGTGCACGTCCACGCCGCCCCCCTCCACGCGCCCGGGCGCCCCGCCGGTCCGACGGTCGAGGTGCCGACCCGGCGCAGTCGACACGATGAGGAGGTCGAGCCCGATACTCAACTCAACCCGAAGTACTCCTTCGACGACTTCGTGATCGGGTCATCCAACCGTTTCGCCCACGCCGCAGCCACAGCGGTCGCCGAGGCTCCAGCGAAGTCCTACAACCCACTGTTCATCTACGGGGGGGCGGGACTCGGCAAGACCCACCTGCTCCACGCGATCGGTCACTACGTCCGCAACCTCTACCCGCGGCTGACCGTGCGCTACCTCACCACCGAGCAGTTCACCAACGAGTTCATCAACGCGATCCGCGACGATCGCATCACGAACTTCCAGCGCACCTACCGACGGGTTGACATCCTCCTCGTCGACGACATCCAGTTCCTGGAGCAGAAGGAACGGACCCAGGAGGAGTTCTTCCACACCTTCAACGCGCTCCACAACGCTGAGAAGCAGATCGTCATCTCCAGCGACCGTCCCCCGAAGCAGATCGCGCACCTCGAGGACCGCCTGCGGAGCCGCTTCGAGTGGGGCCTGATGACCGACGTCCAGCCACCCGACCTCGAGACCCGCATCGCGATCCTGCGCAAGAAGTCCGAGAGCGACACCTTGAGCGTGGAGCCGGAGGTGCTCGAGCTGATCGCCTCCCGGGTCCAATCCAACATCCGGGAGCTCGAAGGGGCGCTGATCCGTGTCGCGGCGTTCTCCAGCCTGCAACGCGCCCCAGCAGACACCGCGATGGCCGAGGCTGTGCTCAAGGACCTCTTCCCCGACGGACGTGACCGCGAGGTCTCCGTCCAGCTGATCATGGAGGAGGTCGCCGACCACTTCTCGTTGACGGTGGAGGACCTGTGCTCGCCGTCGCGCAGCCGGCAGCTGGTGACGGCCCGCCAGCTGGCGATGTACCTCACCCGGGAGCTCACCGAGCTGTCGCTACCGAGGATCGGGAAGGCCTTCGGTGGTCGCGACCACACCACGGTGATGCACGCGACCAAGAAGATCGCCGTGCTGATGCAGGAGCGCCGACCGATCTACGACCAGGTCCAGGAGCTCACCAACCGGGTCAAGACCCGCGCTCGCACCGCATGAACGGCTCCCCGACCGCACCCGGGGAGGGGGCGCGGAGGTGTCGGGCCGTCGGCGTACCGACCTCGTCATCCACTGACGTGCCGTGGAGAACCGGTGGACACGCGGGGGACGAGCGGGGGACGAACCGGTGTAGCCGGTGGAGCGCGTCCAGTTGCTGCACGCGCAGCGCACGCCGTACAGCCCCCGCTGGGTGTGGAACGGTGGGGGACACGCGGGGGACAACCACGACGCCCCGTGGAAGCACATCGATGTGGTTCTCGCCACTGTGGACCAGGCGCGCTGCGGCCCACACCGACTCCACACGACCCGCACCCCTGCTGACCTGCGAGGACGCAGGTTGTCCACCGTTTGCACAGCCCCTACTACGGTGACGAACCGAGACTCCATACAGGACCTTCAAAACCAGGGGTGTGGACCGACCCGCCCAGGAGGCACCACGTGAAGCTGAGAGCCGAGCGGACCGAGTTCGCCGATGCGGTGTCGTGGGCAACCCGCACCGTCGGTGCCCGGGTGACCCTGCCCGCTTTGTCGGGCATCCTCCTGGAAGCTGCCGACGGTCGCCTGACCTGCCGAGCCACCGACCTCGAGGTGGCGGCGGAGATCTCGATCCCAGTCGAGATCGACGAGCCGGGTCGGGTGCTGCTGCCCGGACGACTGCTATCGCAGCTGGTCGCCCGATTCCCGAACTCGCCGGTGAACCTCGAAGGCGACACCGACCGGGTCGAGATCACCTGCGGTCGGGCGACCTTCCACGTCCGGGGGATGCAGGTGGAGGACTTCCCCACACTGGCGGCGCCCGCCGAGGACGCGGCCCAGGGGATGCTGAAAGCCGATGCCTTCGCCCGCCTGGTGTCCCAGGTCGCGCGGGCCGCGTCCACCGACGACGGCCGACCCGTCCTCACCGGTGTCCAGCTCGACGCCTCGGACGGCATGCTGACCGCTGCGGCGACCGACAGCTACCGCCTGGCCGTGCGTTCGGTCGCTTTCGACCAGGCGGTCGACGGTGTCGCCCTGGTACCGGCACGATCCCTGCAGGAGGCGGCGAAGGCCGCCGGCGAGGTGGGAGGCGACGTCACGGTCGTGCTGGAGGAGGGCCAGGTCTCCTTCCTCTTCGGCGATCGGCGTCTCACCACCAAGCTGATCGAGGGGTCGTTCCCGAACTACCGCGCGCTACTGCCCGACGCCCACGAGACCACGGTGGTCGTCGACCGTGCGGGGCTCTCCGAGGCGCTGCAGCGGGTGGCCATCGTGGCGATGGGGCAGGCCAACACGCCCGTGACCCTGCACTTCGGCGACGGCTCCGTCGACCTGCAGGCGACCAACCAAGAGATGGGTGACGCCGCCGAGGCCCTCCCCGCGGAGATCGACGGGGAGGGTCTGTCGATCTCGTTCAACCCGGCCTTCCTCCTCGCCGGACTCGATGCCACCGGGACCGAACAGATCCGTATCGAGCTCCGTGACGGACTCAAGCCGGCCGTGCTGAAGCCGGAAGCCGACAGCGACGACGAGCGCATCGACGACCTGACCTACCTGCTCATGCCGATGCGGGTGAGCTGAGGCGAGGCCGTCGATGCAGCTGCGTCACCTCGAACTGGTCGACGTGCGCTCCTACGACCGTGCCAGCTTGGACCTGCCCGTCGGTGCGACCGTGATGGTCGGTCCGAACGCCCAGGGGAAGACCAACCTGCTGGAGGCCGTCCAGCGCGTGGCCACGGGGAGCTCCCACCGGGTGGCGGGCGACGGTCCCCTGGTGCGGATGGGTGAGGAGGTGGGGCTGATCCGGTGCGAGCTGGAGACCGATGTGGGACGGCGCCGCCGCGTCGAGGTGGAGATCGGCACCGGCCGGCGGACGCGCACCCGGGTGGATGGCCAGGACGTGCGGCGCGCTGCCGAGGCGATCGGGGTGCTGCGCGCGGTGCTGTTCGCGCCCGAGGACCTCAGGATCGTGCGGGGTGATCCCGGTGATCGCCGTCGCTTCCTCGACGAGTTGCTCTCGCAGCGCCGACCGGCCTTCGCCGCGGCGCGCGCCGACTACGACCGGGCGCTGCGCCAGCGCAACCAACTGCTGAAGCGCTCACGCCACCTGTCGGGTTCGGCCTCTAAGGCCGCGGCCGTCACGATCGCGGCCTGGACCGAGCAGTTGGTCACGTTGGGCAGCCAACTCCTGGCCGCAAGGATCGCGGCCGTGCGTACCCTGGCTGGTCCCGTCGACCGCTGCTACCGGGACCTGGCGGATCGTCCCGAGACCGTCGGGGTGCGCTATCGCAGCTCTGCCGGTCAGGTGGTGGACGAGCTGATCGAGGAGGCCGGCGAGGGACCGGTGCCGGCGGTGGCCCCCCTGGCTCGGGCGCTGGCCTCGGCGTACCAGGAGGTGGCCGGCGAGGAACGTTCCCGTGGGGTGACGTTGGTGGGTCCCCACCGCGACGACGTCGAGTTGACCATCGGTGCCCTGCCCGCCAAGGGCTACGCCTCCCACGGCGAAGCCTGGTCGCTCGCGCTGGCGTTGAAGCTCGCGACCTTCGACGTGCTCGCCGAGGTGGGCGACCGTCCGGTGGTGCTCCTCGATGACGTGTTCGCCGAGCTCGACACGACCAGGCGGGACCGGTTGTCCGCGGCCTGTGACCGGTTCGATCAGGTGCTGGTGACCGCAGCGGTGGAGGCGGACGTTCCCCTCGCCGGGCACCGCATCGATGTCCGGCTGGTCGACGGGGTCAGCCGGCTGGAGCCCCGGACCCGGGAGCTGCCCTCGTGAGCGGGCGCGCCGGCGGGCCGCATGGCCACGATCCGCGCACCGAACGCCACCGTGACCGGGACGAACGGGTCTACGAGCGCCGACGCCGCGCGGCCGCCCGCCGGCGTGCCCAACTCGAGCGGCGGGAGTACGACCCGGCTCCACCGACCGACGACGACTGGGTCGCCCCGGATCCTGATACCGACGCCGTCCAGCGCGTCCGCCCGCCGACCGCGATCGGCTCCGACCTGGAACATGTGCTCGCGCAACGTGGGTGGACCGCACGGCTGCGGGGTACCCGGGTGTTCACCCAGTGGGAGCGGATCGTGGGTGCGGAGCTCGCCCGCAGGTGCGAGCCGGTCCGCGTCGCTGGTGGCACCCTGGTCATCCGCGCCGAGAACCAGGCGTGGGCGACCCAGCTCCGCTACCTCACCCCCGCTCTACTCACCAGTGCCCAGGAACTCCTCGGCGAGGATGTCGTCGTCGAGATCCGGTTGGTGGTCGGACCCCTGCAGTCCAGCCAGGAGAGCCCATGATCGCCGTCGCGGAGCGCACCTTCGGACTCCTCGCCCTGCTCGCGATCCTGATCGCGGTCGTGACCACGGTGGCGCTGGTGCGCCGCCGGGTCCCCGACTGGCTCCGCGATGACGTGGCGCTGCCGCTGGCCACCGCGATCGCTGCCACGGCGACGGGGGGCTCGTTGCTGCTGAGCGAGGTCGCCGGGTACCTGCCCTGTACCCTGTGCTGGTACCAGCGCATCGCGATGTATCCGCTGGTCATCGTCCTCGGGGTGGCCGTGGCCCGCGGTGATCGTGACGTCTGGCGCACCGTCCTGCCGCTCACGACCATCGGCTCGGCCGTCGCGCTGTGGCACATCGCGATAGAGAACAACCCGGCGTGGGGCGGACCGTGCGAGGATGCGGCACCCTGCACGATCATCTGGGTCGAGGAGTTCGGGTTCCTGACGCTGCCGACGATGGCGTTGGTCGCCTTCGTCGCGATCTCCGTGCTGAGCCTGGCCGCCCGCCGACCCTGACCCCCGGGGACCGGTCACCCGGCCCGAACCCCGCGCCGCACACCGCAGGTCGAACGACGAGGAGCACCACCGTGACGACGCCCACCAAGAACGCGCGTACCGAGGCCCGACGCAAGGAGCGTGAGGAGCAGCGGCGTGCCGACGTCAAGCGGCAACGTCTCATCTACGGCGGCGTCGGCGCTGCGGTCGTGCTGCTGGCGGTCGTGATCGCTGTCCTCTCCGTCGGTGAGACCGACGACCGGGTGGGTGTCAGCGAGGTGGCAGGCGACGTCGAGGTGGACGGCGATACGCTGCCGCCGATCCCCGACGGTGCCGCCGATCCCGCCGTGGGACAGCCCGCCCCGGTGCTGAGTGGTGCCGACTTCGACGGCACGCCGATGACGGTGGGGGATGGGGCGCAGCTGGTGAGCTTCGTCGCCTCATGGTGCCCGGCCTGTGATGCGGAGCTCCCACTGGTCGTCGACTGGCTGACCACCAGTGGTCCCCCCGAGGACGTCCAGTTCGTGATGGTCTCGACCAACCATGACGACTCGCGGCAGAACTGGCCCCCCCAGGACTGGTTCGCCGCGGCCGGCTACACCGGCGACGTCCTGGTGGACGATGTCGCCTCCTCCGCGTTCCGCGCCTACGGCCTGACGGCGACCCCGTCCTGGGTGGTGATCAGCGATGAGGGTGAGGTGCTGTTCCGGGCCTCGGGCATGATCGACCCGGCCCAGTTCGACACCCTGGCCGAGCTGGCCGCCTCCGGCTGAGACGCTCCAACTCCTCTGACCACGGACGGCGCCTCGGCGGCAGCGTGTCGTCTCAGGCCGCGTCGCTGCTCGGAAGGTCGACATAGCCGGAAGGGGGGTCGACCGTCCACAGGCCCACTGGGCGGGCTGTCAGCGCCTGTGTCCCGCTGGTAGGCTCGGGGTGATGGCACCCGAGGTGGGCGGCGTTCGAGATCGTCGCCCACGACCCCGCGACCGGTGCCTGGCACCGGCGTGGCACACGCCGTCGACGATGGAAGAGGTCCCTGGTGGCTGCTGCCCACGATGCTCCGCCCCCGCCTGACGCGCCAGCGTTCGTCACCGGCCCGGAGGGTGACGGCACCTACAGCGCCAAGAACATCACGGTGCTCGAAGGGCTCGAGGCGGTGCGCCGGCGCCCCGGCATGTACATCGGTTCGACGGGCGCCCGCGGGTTGCACCATCTCGTCTGGGAGGTGGTCGACAACTCCGTGGACGAGGCCTTGGCCGGCCGCTGCTCCCGCATCGAGGTGGAACTGCTGCGTGACGGGGGGGTCCGCGTCAGCGACGACGGTTCCGGGATCCCCGTCGACCTGCACGAGAAGGAGGGCCGGTCCGCTCTCGAGGTCGTCCTGACCGTGCTGCACGCCGGCGGCAAGTTCGACTCCCAGGCCTACGCCGTCTCCGGAGGGTTGCACGGGGTCGGCGTCTCGGTGGTCAACGCGTTGTCGGAACGGCTGGTCGCCGAGGTCGTTCGGGACGGCGGCAGCTACCGCCAGGACTACCAGCGCGGTATCCCGGATGCCCCCGTCGAGCGGACCGGTGACGGGTCGGACCAGACCGGCACCACGATCAGCTTCTGGCCCGACCCGGACGTGTTCGAGGAGGGGGTCGGCTTCTCCGTGGAGACGATCGCCCGACGTCTGCGTGACACCGCGTTCCTGACCGCGGGACTGCGGATCGTGCTGATCGACCACCGCGAGTTCGACGGGCTGGACGCACCACCTCGCCGTCTGGAGTTCCACGCGCCAGGTGGGCTCAGGGACTTCGTGGACCACATCCGTGCCACCAAGGCAAAGGACGGACTGCACCCGACGATCCACTTCGAGTCCGAGGAGGTCGGTCCCAACGGGGCGCAGTCACTGGAGGTCGCTCTCCAGTGGATCAACGACTTCAACGACTCGATCCTGTCCTTCGCCAACACGATCAACACCCACGAGGGCGGCACCCACGAGGAGGGGTTCCGCACCGCCATGACCTCGGTGATCAACCGCTGGGCGAAGGACAAGGGCCTGCTGCGGTCCAAGGAGGTCGACGCCCTCACCGGTGACGATCTGCGCAGCGGGCTCGTGGCGATCGTGTCCGTGAAGGTCGGTGACCCGCAGTTCGAGGGCCAGACCAAGACCAAGCTCGGCAACACCGAGGTGAAGACCTTCGTCCAGACCACCACCTATGCGCGGTTGGCGGAGTGGCTCGAGGAGCACCCGGGCGAGGGCAAGCTCATCGTGCAGAAGGCCGAGGGAGAGGCCCAGGCCCGGATCGCCGCGCGCAAGGCCCGGGACCTCACCCGTCGCAAGTCCCTGCTGGAGTCCACCTCGCTCCCGGGCAAGCTCGCCGACTGCCAGTCGCGCGACCCCGCCGAGTCCGAGCTGTACATCGTCGAGGGCGACTCGGCCGGTGGTTCGGCGAAGATGGCGCGGGACCGGGCCACCCAGGCGATCCTGCCGATCCGGGGCAAGATCATCAACGTGGAGAAGGCCCGGCTGCCGAAGATCCTCAACAACACCGAGGTCCAGGCCCTGATCACGGCCATGGGGACCGGGTTCGCCGACGACTTCGATGCCACCCGGGCGCGCTACCACAAGCTGATCCTGATGGCGGACGCCGACGTGGATGGTGCCCACATCCGCACACTGCTGCTCACCTTCCTGTTCCGGCACATGAAGCCGCTGATCGAGGCGGGCTACGTCTACCTCGCCCAACCACCGCTGTACCTGGTGTTCCATCCGAGCCGGAAGAAGGAACTGCACTACGCCTTCTCCGACCCGGAGCGCGACGCCATCATCGCGCGGATGCGCGAGGACGTGGGCCCCGACCGCAAGATCGAGGTCCAGCGCTTCAAGGGGCTCGGGGAGATGGATCCGGTTCAGCTGTGGGAGACCACGATGGATCCGGAGCGGCGCACGCTGAAGCTGGTGACCATGGACGACGCCGCGGCGGCGGACGAGATGTTCTCGATCCTGATGGGCGACGATGTGGCGTCCCGTCGCGACTTCATCCAGTCCAACGCCAAGTACGCCACGCTGGACGTGTGACGTGGTCATGCGACGGCTGGGTTCGCGCCTGCCACCCCGCACGGGTCTCGCGCTGGGGTTGGTGCTCGGGATGGGGATCGGTGTCCTCATCGGCCGCCTGGTCGACCTGCCCGCGCTCGGCATGGTGCTCGGGCTGCTCCTCGGCGTCGTCCTCGGGTTACTGCTCGACAACGACCGTGCCACCGGGGACGGTGGCGAGGGGGCTGGCCCGACGCAGGGGCCGGAGCCGGCGGGCCCCGAGGAGGACGGCGCCATCGCGCGGGCCTTGCTGTGGGTCGTGGCCGGCCTGGTGCTGCTCGTGCTGCTGGCGGTGGTGACCGCGCCCGAACTGCTCGCCGCACCCGGGACCATCAGCACGGTCCTGCTGGTGGTGCTGGCCGCCGGTCTCCCCGGTGTCCTGGTGCTGCTCTCCGTCGTGGGTCGACGGCGACGCATCGACCGTCGGGAACACGGGGAGGACCGGCCATGAACCGCACCTACGGTGCCGCCCTGATCTCTGCCGTGGTCGTCGGAGGCTCCCTCACCGGGCTCGGGGTGTTCCTCGGCTTCCCGACGACCCCCTCGGTGTGGTTCGGTGTGGTCTGCGGCCTGCTCGCAGGCCTGCTGCTCATCGGGGCGAGCCGTCGGGCGGACACCTTCCACCCCACCGACCCCAACGCCCACCTCGCCGACCACTCCGACGCCACCGACCGTCCGCACGCCCTCGGGGGCTCGCGCGGACCGAGCCCGGTGGACGAGCACCTCGATCCGGGGCCCGCTGCCGAGCGGTCTGCGGCCGACGACGATCCCGATGACCCCCCCGCTGGAGCTGCACGTGGCTGACGAGACGACACCTGACGAGCCGACCGCATCGAGCGAGGGTGGAACCCCGGTCCAGGGGGGCACCCGTGAGGCGACCCCGAGCGACCCGGTGGTTCGGGCCGAGGACGGGACCCCGGTGGACGAGACCGGGGGCGTCCTGGCCTCCCGGGTCGAGCCGGTGGTGATCCAGGACGAGATGCGCACCTCCTACCTCGACTACGCCATGAGCGTCATCGTGGGTCGGGCGCTGCCGGACGTGCGCGACGGACTCAAGCCCGTCCACCGCAGGATCCTGTACTCCATGGACGAGACGGGCCTGCGCCCCGACCGCCCCTACCGCAAGTGCGCGTCCGCCGTCGGCGACGTGATGAAGAAGTACCACCCCCACGGGGACTCGGCGATCTATGACGCGCTGGTGCGGATGGGCCAGGACTTCTCGATCCGCTACGAGCTGATCGACGGACACGGCAACTTCGGGTCGGTGGACGGCGACCCCGCGGCGGCGATGCGTTACACCGAGTCGCGCCTGTCACGGCTGTCGATGGAGCTACTCCGCGACATCGACGAGGAGACCGTCGACTACGTGCCCAACTACGACGGGTATGAGGAGGAGCCGGTCGTCCTGCCGGCCCGGTTCCCCAACCTGCTGGCCAACGGGGCCACCGGCATCGCGGTCGGCATGGCCACCAACATCCCGCCACACAACCTCGGTGAGCTGATCGACGCGACGATCGCGCTGATCGAGGACCCGTCGCTGACCGCCGTGGACCTGATGCGGCACGTCCCGGGACCGGACTTCCCCACCGGCGGGCTGATCCTGGGCAACGCCGGCGCCTACGAGGCCTACACCACCGGCCGTGGCTCCATCAAGGTCCGGGCCGTGTGCACGATCGAGGAGCCGGAGCGCGGCCGCGACCGGGAACGGATCGTCGTCACCGAGATCCCCTACATGGTCAACAAGGCGAACCTGCTGCGCAAGATCGCGGAGCTGGTCAACGCCAAGGTGCTCACCGGCATCGCGGACCTGCGCGACGAGTCCTCGCGTGAGGGCATGCGGGTCGTCATCGACCTCAAGCGCGACGCCAACGCCCAGGTCGTGCTGAACCAGCTCTACAAACACACCCAGCTCCAGGACACCTTCGGGGTCAACCTGCTCGCGCTGGTCGACGGGGTGCCGCGCACGCTGACCCTGGACCAGGCCCTGCACCACTACATCGCCCACCAGGTCGACGTCATCACCCGGCGGACCCGGTACCGGCTGCGCAAGGCCGAGGAGCGGGCCCACGTCCTCCAGGGTCTGCTGATCGCGCTGGACCACATCGACGAGATCATCGCGCTGATCCGGGCCAGCGCCTCAGCCGACACCGCCAAGACCGAGCTGATGACCCGGTTCGAGCTGTCGGAGATCCAGGCCCAGGCGATCCTCGACATGCAGCTGCGGCGACTGGCGCAGCTCGAGCGCCAGCGCATCCAGGACGAGTACGACGAGCTCCAGGTGTTGATCGCCGATCTGCGCGACATCCTCGGTGACCCCGGCCGGATCCGCGCCATCATCATCGATGAGTTGGGCGAGATCCGGAACCGCTTCGCCGACGAGCGCCGCAGCCGCATGGTCCCCGACGACGGTGCGATGACCGTGGAGGACCTGATCCCGGTCGGCGACGTGGTCGTGACCCTGACCCGGGCGGGCTACATCAAGCGGACGCCGGTCGACGCGTTCCGCACCCAGAAGCGCGGGGGACGGGGGGTCCGGGGTACGGACATGAAGGAGGACGACATCGTCTCCTCCCTGCTGACCTGCTCCACCCACGATCACCTGCTGGTGTTCACCAACCGCGGACGCGTCTACCGGATCAAGGCCTACCAGGTCCCGGAGAAGTCCCGCGCGGCCAAGGGGGTCTACGTCGCGAACGTCCCCGGCCTCGCCCTGGAGAAGGGCGAGACCGTGGCGGCCATCATGTCGCTGGCCGAGTTCCGTGACGACCGGTACCTGTTCTTCGCGACCCGCAAGGGCACCGTCAAGCGGACCCGACTGGACGACTTCGACTCCCCCCGGTCGGTGCTGATCGCCATCAACCTCCACCCGGATGACGAGCTGATCAGCGTCGCGGTCACCGACGGTTCCCAGGACATCGTCATGGTGTCGCGCAGCGGCAAGGCGATCCGGTTCGCGGAGTCCGATGCCCGTGCCATGGGCCGCACCGCCGCAGGCGTCCGTGGGATGCGGATAGACGACGCCGACGCCGTGCTGGCGATGGCGCCCGTGCCCTCCGAGGGGGACGGTGGGGCCTACCTCCTCGTGGTCACCGAGCAGGGCTACGGCAAGCGCACGCCCATCGACGGCGCCGGTGAGCACGGCTACCCCCGCCAGAAGCGTGGGGGTCAGGGGGTCAAGACCATCACCGTGACCGACACCCGCGGTGGCCTTGCCGGGGCCCTGGTCGTCCCCCTGGAGGCGGAGGTCCTGCTGGTCAGCGACAACGGCACCCTGATCCGGATGGCGCTGGTGGACGTGCGACCGATGGGTCGTTCCGCACAGGGCGTCGCCCTGATGCGTCCCGGCGACGGCGCATCGGTCGTCGGCCTCGCGCTGGTGATGGAGGACGAGGAGGACGCCCAGGCCGCCGCGGCGCCAGTCGGGGTGGACGCCAGGTCGCCGTCAGCCGTAGGCAGCGACGCGGACGCCCAGGTCGCGGCGGACGCTGACGACGACGCCGACGAGTGAGATCGATGCGGACCTCGTTGCTGCTCACCGGGCTCGCCTTCCCGCTGCTGGCCTGCGGTCCAGGGGAGGGCGACGTCTTCTCCCTGGAGGTGGGTCGCTGTCTCGACGATCCCGGTGAGCGGACGGGCATCGAGGAGGTCGAGGTGGTCGCCTGCGACGAACCCCACGACTATGAGGTGTTCGCGCTGGTGGACCTGCCCGAGGGCACCTACCCCGGGGACAGTGAGGTGGAGGATCGGGCCCGGGATGCCTGCACCGACCGGTTCGCCGCCTACGTGGGCGTCGAGGAGCCCACGTCGGCGCTGGCAACGGCCTTCCTCGTCCCCAACGAGGGCGGCTGGGAGGGCGGCGACCGCCAGGTCGTCTGTCTGCTCTACGAGCCCGACCAGCGCCTCGAGGGGTCCATGCGTGGAGCGCAGCGATGAGGACCATCGCCCGTGGGGTGGGGGGTGGGCCCCGACGACGGGGCCCGGGTCCCAGCCACCATGGTCGGTGGCGGTAGCCTGCAGCCGGCCCGGGAGGAAGTCGTGGCACGACGTCGGATGACCATCAAGCGCCTGGACCCCTGGTCGGTGCTCAAGTTCGGCGCGTTCGCGAGCCTGGTCCTGTACGCGGTGTTCCTGCTCGTCGCCGGGGTGGTGTGGTTCATCATCGACCGGTTGCAGTTGGTCGATCAGGCCTGCGACATCGCTCTGGACGTCGGCTTCACCTCCTGTGGGGTGAACGCGGGCAACCTGTTCCAGGTCCTCGCGCTCCTGGGCGGGATGTGGGTCATCGTCCAGACCGCGATCCTCGTCTTCCTGGCCTTCCTCTACAACCTCATCGCGGACCTGACGGGTGGGATCGTCATCGGGGTCGTGGACGATGTCAGCGAGGGCACACCGCCGCCGCGAGGCAGCGGCCCGATGACAGCGAGCTCGCCGCCATCGGGACGGACGGGCAGCACGTCCGCGAGCGGCGCGCAGGGCGGTGGGAACCCCGGTCGTGGCAACGCCGCGGTGCCGTCGACGGGCTCCAAGCACGACAACGGCCAGCGGTCGGGATCCGACCACCTCGACGGACAGGTCGGCTCGACCGCATCGCGGGCCCCGGCCCGGCCCGGCCCAGCGACCGGCGAGGAATCGCTGTTCCCCGAGGAGCGGTAGGGCTGTCACCAGCGCGCGGTTCGCCTGTCCGCGCCCGCGTCGCTACGCTGCGCCGTTGCACGACACGGGCCAATAGCTCAGCTTGGTTAGAGCGCACCCCTGATAAGGGTGAGGTCGGAGGTTCAAGTCCTCCTTGGCCCACCGCACGTCTCTGCAGCGCCGAGCGGGTCCCACCGGGGCTCGCTCATCCACGTTCGAGGCCTGATCGCACACTTCTGAGGCTGCGACGTCGAGTACGATCTGCGCCGATCCAGGCCGGCTGTGCCCGTCACCGAACTGCCCGCTCGACCGGTGCGGCATCGAGTGCGGCGGACCCCGGGAGGTTGCGGTTGGGCGCGGTGCGGACCCTCGCGGTCGGACAGCTGCGGCGCGCGCCGATGCGTACGGCTGCCGTCGCGGGTGTGCTGGGCGCCCTGATCTCCCTCGTCGTCGTGTTCGGGGTGGTCGGTGATGCCCAGATCCGCGGCCTGTCCGGGGCGCTGGCGGCCAACGATGCCGACCTGTGGGTGCTCGCTTCGGGTGCGCAAGGGGCATTGTCGGCCAGCCGCGTCGAGCCGGCGTTGCTCGGGACCGTCTCAGCCGTCGAGGGGGTTGCTCGGGTCGCGCCGATCGGTGAGGTGCGCGTCGGAGTGAGGATCGAGGGTGGTGCGCTGGTGGACGCGTCGCTGTGGGGCATCGACCCCGGCAGCCCTGCGGCACCGCCGGTCATCGACGGGAGCCCTGCCTCGGACCAGGACCAGGCGGTCGTGGACGGTGCCGACGCGTACCTCGGCGCGGTGCCGGGTGCACGGTTGGAACTCGTCGACCTCCCCGCGACCTTGCACATCGTCGGGCTGACGGAGGGTCGTCGGTTCGCCAGTATCCCGACCATCACGATCCCCTACACCCGGTGGGTCGAGATCGTCGACGCCCTCAACCCCGACAGCGACGAGGTGTTCCCGACCGCGTTCGCTGTGGAGCTCGAGCCGGCTGCCGACCCGAACGAGGTGGCTGCCACCATCTCGGTCGCTGCTCCGACGCTGGTGGCGGCGCCACCGGGGGCGCTCGCCACGGAGCTGCCCGGTATCGACGGGCTGAGGTCGAGCTTCGGTACCGCCGCTCTCGTCGCGCTGGTCGCGGTCGCGGCGGTCAGCGCCTCGTTCACCCGCCTGCAGGTCGAGCAGGAGCTGCGGGTGTCGGCCAGCATCCGGGCCATCGGTGCCAGCCCACGGGTCCTGGCCCGGGCCCACCAGCTCCGTGTCGCGCTGCTCGTGCTGCTGGGCGCGATCCTCGCCGCGGTGCTGATCGGCCTGGCGGAGCTGCTCAGTCCGCCTCGGATCCCGATCACCCTGGAGGTGCGCGCGCTCCTCACCGTCACCCTCGCTACCTGGGCCGCTGCCGCCCTCGCCGCCAGACGTGGCCTCAAGGCGCTCCGCGCGCTCGATCCGGCCGACATCCTGCGGGCCCCCGCATGAGGCTCTCGACCCACATCGTCTGGCTCGAGCTGCGACGGTCACCGTCCCGGCTGGTCCGACCCGCGGTGACCCTGACGGTCCTCGCGGCGCTCGCGATGGTCCTCGCTTCGTTGGTCGACACCCTCGATCGGCGCAGCACCGGCGTGTTACGCGCCGTCGAGGCGGACCTGGTGGTGTTCAACGTCGAGGCCCGCCAGCAGGTGCTGCGCAGCCGGGTTCCCCGTCCGGCCACCATCGGAGTGGGGTTCGTGGACGGGGTGCACGAGGTCGGCGTCCTGTCGGTCGTGCCCACGACCGTCACCCACCAGGGTGACCAGCTGCGGGCGACCCTGGTCGGGTTCAACGCGAGGACGCCCGCCGAGCCGGTCCGGGTGCTGGAGGGACGCGTCCCGACCGACGGCGAGCCCAACATCGCGGCGATCGACGCGGCGCTGCAGCGCACCGGCATCGAGGTGGGCGACCGGATCATCCTCGGGGGGTCCCTCGAGGTCGAGGTGGTGGGGGTGATCGCGGAGGCGATGTTCCTGCAGCAGCCGACGGTGTGGGTCCCGCCCGAGGTCTGGGCCCGCACCGGTGCTCGCGCCTTCCCCGAACGTGGCTACGCGGAGACGATCGTCGGGATCGGGCTGGTCGAGGTCCAGGTCGGTCGTGAACCGGCGGAGGTCGCGCCGGACATCGTCACCGAGCTGGCTGAGGAGGACCTCGATGTCGAGGTGGTCGCGTTGCGGGATGCGCTCGCCGCGGTCCCCGGGGTCAGCGCGATCCGGGTGACGTTCGGGGGGCTGGTGGCCCTGGCACTCGGGGTGGTCGTGCTGGTGTCGGCGGGGCTCGCCCTGCTGCAGGTCGATCAGGATCGGGTCCGCAACGCCGAGCTCCGCGCGATCGGGGCGGGTCCCGGCGTGCTCGCCACCACCCTGCTGCTGCGGCTCGCGGTCACGTGGGCGCTGGCGTCCGCTGCGGGTGCGGTGCTGGCGGCCGCGCTGGCGGCGGCGGTCCCGCCCGCGGTGCCGCTCGCGGTCCGACCTGCGACGTTGGCCACCATCGCGGCAGTGCTCGGGATGGCCGTCGGTGTCGGTGGTGCGGCGGGGCTGCGTCGCGTGTCCAGCATCGACCCCGCCGAGGCGTTGGGAGAACCATGGTGACGAACGGGCAGGAGCAGGCCGATGACGGTGTGCACGCGCCTTCGGCTGGACCGGTGCTGATCGCGGACCGACTCCGAAAGGTCGTTGGGGACGGCGCGCTGGCCGTCACGGCCGTCGACGAGGTGTCGCTGCACGTCGAGCGCGGGGAGCTCCTCGCGATCGTCGGTCCATCGGGGTCGGGGAAGTCCACCCTGCTGGCCATGCTCGGAGCCCTGTCGACCCCGACGGCTGGCACGGTGGTGATCGATGGCATCTATCCGGGCGATCTCGAAGAGCGGGATCGCAGTGCGCTGCGGGCAGGACGGATCGGCTTCGTCTTCCAGCGCCCGGCCCTCGTGCCCTTCCTCACCGTCACGGAGAACATCCTGCTGGCCGGGCAGATCGCAGGAGCTGCCGAGGCGACGGCGCGAGAGCGAGCGGGTCGGCTCCTGGCGGTACTGGACCTGGGGGATCGGTCGGGGCACCGACCGGCTGCGTTGTCCGGCGGCGAGTTGCAGCGGGTCGCACTCGCCCGGGCCCTGCTCAACGATCCCGTCGTCGTGCTCGCCGACGAGCCGACCGCCAACCTCGACGCCGAGCGCGGGCGGGCCGTGGTCGCGCTGCTCGCCGAGCACACCCGTGAGGAGGGTCGGGCCGGGGTGCTCGTCACCCACGACGCGTCGGTGGCCGCCGTCGCCGACCGAACCCTACACCTGCTGGACGGTCGGCTCGTGGAGGCGTGATGGGCGTCGGTGCCGGTTGGCGGCCTTCGGCACACAGCTCGGGCCCTTGCGCCCACAGGCGCGTCGGTTAGGGTGCTGACCAGCGTTGTCAGAACAGGTCAACGTGGGGCCACCAGAGGCCGCGTCATGGCGCGGTTTCTCGAGGACCTCCGACGTGCGCGCTCGGACCGAGGAAGAGGGACTGATGCAGCTGAACCCGAGACTCATCGCGGTCGTGGCAGGGGTGGTGGTGGTCACCGTGCTGTCGCTGGCGTTCGCCTCCCAGGGTGTCCGGAACGGGCCAACGGGCCCGTACGGCACCGTGCAGCCGGAGACGGACGAGCTGTTGCTCGACCTCGACATCCAGGCGGCCTACGACGACGATGACATCGTCATGCGCTTCTCCTGGCCGACGGATGCGCCCAGCCTCTACCACGACTACCTCGTCTACGAGAGCGGGGAGTGGGTCAGGTACGGCGGGGAGGCCGACGGTTCCGCCTTCCCGCTCAACGAGGACCGGATGACCTTCCTCCTCGACGACGGATCGATCGACGGGTTCGAGCACTACGGCGGCTTCATGACCGTCTTCTCCTTCACTCGCTACATGAGCCCCGAGGACGTCGACGAGGAGGAGAGCGAGGCGGCCATCGGGCAGGACGATCTGCGCAAGATGCTCCCCGACACGATGGAGGACCCCTCCGACTGGCGGACCCTGCGCGATGAGGACGAGCTGGACGGGCTCCGACAGGCCGGCTACTTCCTGGACCTGTGGCACTGGCGATCTCACCGCTCGAACCCGATCGGCTGGAGCGACGACCAGTTCGTCTTCGACCGTCGCCGTAGCGACGACGGTGAGGGCGCTGCGAGCACCAACTTCGATGGCGACCTCGAACAGCCCGAGTGGATGTTCGACCCAGAGCAGACCGGGCAGTACGCGATGTCGTGGGACCGGATCCAGTCCCTCGACTACACGCTGGACGACCCGTACTACCTGTCGGAGGACAACGCTGTCCCCTTCGACCCGGATCACGACTGGCAGGATGGCGACACGATTCCGCGGCGCTTCCTGAGCGAGCCCGAAGGGTCCCGCGCGGCGATCTTCTCTCAGGCGAACATCGACGACGGCCGTTGGACCGTCGAGCTGCGACGCGCGCTGGACACCGGCTTCCCCGAGGACGACAAGATCCTCGAGGAGTTCGGCCGCTACGACCTGGCACCAGCCGTCCACGCCGGTGCAACCGCCGGGCGGTGGCACTACGTCGGCATGCCGGTGACCCTCGGGCTCGGACGTTCGGCAGACGTGGAGGCCATGCGCTTCTCCGGTGACGGGCCCGACTGGGACGCGATCGAACCCACCACGGTGGAGCTGTTCTACCCGGGGGTCATCGCCTGGGACTACCTCGCCGACCGGCAGTCGCACTCCGGTGCTGGGGCCATCGAGTCGAACGCCTCCTTCTACGACGCCCACGACGAAGCCAAGATGGCCTTCTACGCCCTGGAGTCGGAGTTCCGGGACCAGATCATGTCCCAGTGGCTGTGGACGACGCTGGTGTGGATGGTGTTCATCCTGGGCTCGGTCGTGGCCTTCCTACGGCTGGCCCAGCGCTACGGCCGACATCGCACCGGTGCCGAGACCATCGTGTCCGACGATGCCCTGCGGGCAGAGGAGCAGCACGCATGAACCCGGCCTTCCACTCGATCGTCGTTCACGTCCTCACCGGCACGCTGATGTTCGGCACCTTCGCCGCGGTCGCGTTGTTCGTGCTGCGCTTCGGTGCTCTGGCGCGGTTCCGCTACCTGGCACCTGCCGCTGACCAGGCGGCGCTGTTCGCCATCTGGATCGGGACCGTGGTCAGCGTCGCCGGCATGGTCACCGGCTTCGCCATCCACTCCCTGGAGTCATCGCTCAACAGCCCCGTGATCCGGAACAAGATCACCTCGGGGATCCTGCTGATCCTGACCTACGGTCTCTTCCTGTACCTGCGCCACCGCATCGGTTCGCGGATCTGGAACAACGATCTCACGGCAGGCCTCGCGACCTTCCTCACCCTGGCGGGGCTGCACTGGAACATCGTGGTCAACTCCATCGGTGGTGATGTGGCCGGTGTGCCCTCCGGGTACGAGTCCATCGTGCGGTTGTCCGGTGTGGAGACCCGGTTCACCTACTACCTCCCGACCTGGGTGCTGCTGGCCATCGCCGCGATCGTGGTCGCCATGCTCGTGCTCGCCTTCACCGACCGTGGATCGAAGGACGCGGCTGAGGAGGATGCGCTGGTCGGCAGCGACTGACGGTCTGCGCGGTTACACCCGGGGGTCATCTCGGCTGTGGCGCGCGTCTTCGCGATCGCGGCGCGGGGTCCCAACGACCCTGGCGGCGACCCCGGTCCCGGGTGGATACTGGGAACCAGTCCCGGAACGCGGGGTCGGTGCCGGCCGATCACCGACGGTCGACGTGCGACCTCCTTCCAGCTGGAAGGGGTTGAGATGATGGCAACCACGCAGACCACCACGTCGCGACCGGTGCTGCTCTGGATCGTCGTCCTGCTGCTCGGTGGGGGTGCGGTGCTCGCCCTCGTCGTCGGTGACGGTATCGGTCAGCTGCTGCCGCGCGGCGATCGCATCGCCGTCGAGCTCGAGGGCTACCGCATCACGCCGGAGCAGCTCGCACTCCCCGTCGAGGAGACGGTCACACTGGAGTTGGCCAACAGCGGGGTGTTCGCTCACAACCTCGCGATCGGACGCGATCCGGTCATCGAGGCCGGCAACATCGTCGGGTTCGGCGAGGACCTCCTGGCGGTCAGCGAGGTCAGCGCCACGCCGTCGCACGCGCTGGTCCGGCCCGTCGACGCCTCGGTGCCGACCACGATCAGCGTCGAACCGGGTGCGACCGTCGAGGTGGAGTTGCTGGTCCCATCGGAGCTGGCCGGGACCTGGGAGTTCGGGTGCTTCCAGGGGTCGGGCTGCGAGGCCCGGGTGGGGGTGTCGGCCACCGTCGTCGTGGAGTAGTCGTCACAGTCCTCCCACGGGCCGGGACCGACCGTGCAGGGTCCAGGCCGGGGGGAGGCTTGGGGTGGACCCGGGGTGGTGTGGGGCCGTTGGCAGCCCGGGCCAGGGCCGTCGGACCTTGCGGGCGGCCCCTGTGGACCGCGAGACTGCTGGCGCAGCCGACCGCACCGGCTGAGCCCGATCGACGGCACGGTTCGAGCTCGCACGGTGCGGCACCGGGCGGGCAGGGATCGGAGCCACGATGTCGGCGACACGGACCCGGATCGGGGTTCGGGTCACCGGCGTCGTCCAGGGCGTGGGGTTCCGACCCTTCGTCCACCGCCTGGCTCACGAGCTCGGCCTCGGCGGGCACGTCGGCAACGATGGCGCCGGGGTGTTCATCGAGGTGGAAGGCCCCAGCGTCGGCGTGGACACCTTCCTCGCGCGGGTCCGCAGCGAGGCCCCGCCGCTTGCCCGGGTGGCGGAGGTGACCGTGACCGCCCTGCCCCCCGCCGACGACCGTCGGCAGGAACGACCGGGTTTCCGCATCGTCGCGAGCCCTGCCGGTGGCCCGGTCGCCACCCTGGTGCCCCCCGACGTGGCGATCTGCGATGACTGTCGTCGGGAGCTGTTCGACCCGACCGACCGGCGCCACCGCCATCCCTTCACGACCTGCACGAACTGTGGCCCACGCTTCACCATCACCCGCGCCCTGCCCTACGACCGCCCCATGACCACCATGGCCGGCTTCGCGATGTGCGGGACGTGCGAGGTGGAGTACCACGACGCGACCGACCGCCGCTTCCACGCGCAGCCGATCGCCTGCCCCGACTGCGGTCCCACCCTGCGCTTCGAGCGGGCCGGGCACCGAGCCGATGGGAGCGATGGCGGGGTCGCTCGGGGCACGGAGCCGGCGTTGGCCGCTGCGCATCGCACGCTGACGGCGGGCGGCACGGTCGCGGTCAAGGGCATCGGCGGGTTCCACCTCGCCTGTGACGCGACCGCGCCAGCGGCGGTGGCGCGGCTGCGCTCGCGCAAGCAGCGACCCGACCGGCCCTTCGCCGTCATGGTCGCCGACCTGCAGGGCGCTGGCGCCATCGCCGATCTGGGCGACGAGGAGGTCGCGGCGCTGATCTCCCCGCAGCGACCCGTGGTGCTCGCTCGCCGCAGGGCATCCGCCGATGACCTCGGTAGGCAGGTGAACCAGCCCGCCACGTCCGTCGCTGACGAGGTCGCTCCCGGCAACCCCTGGCTCGGGGTCATGCTGCCGTCCTCACCGCTGCACGAGCTCCTGCTCGCCGCGGGGCCGGAGCCGGGGGTGGGTGTGCCGCCGGTGCTCGTGATGACCAGCGGCAACCTCGCCGGTGAACCGATCTGCTTCGACGACGACGATGCCCGCGCCCGCCTCGCGCAGCTCGTCGACGGCTTCCTCACCCATGATCGTCCGATCCACGTGCCCTGCGACGACGGGGTCGTCCGGGTCATCGACGGCGAGGTGGTCCCGATCCGACGCTCCCGTGGTGACGCCCCGCTGCCGCTGGCGCTCCCCGCCGCCGCGCCCCCGACACTGGCCGTCGGCGCCGAGCTGAAGAACACCGTCGGGGTCGGCGCCGGCCAGCAGGCCTGGCTCAGCCAGCACATCGGCGACCTCGGTGCCCTGGAGACGCTGCAGGCCTTCGAGCGTGCGGCGGAGCAGCTCACCTCCTTCTTCCAGGTCAGCCCGACCCACGTTGCGGTCGACCCCCACCCGGGCTACGCGACCCACGCCTGGGCCCGGCGCCACCACCGTGACCGGTTGGAGCCCGTGCAGCACCATCACGCCCACGCCGCGGCGCTGCTCGCCGAGCACGAGCTGCCCCCCGAAGAGACGGTGCTGGTCGCCACCTTCGACGGCACCGGGTACGGCGACGACCACACCGTGTGGGGCGGTGAGCTGCTGCTGTCCGATCAGGCCACCTCCCGCAGGGTCGCCCACCTCAGCACGGTGCCGCTGCCCGGGGGGGACTCGGCGGTGACCAACCCGGCCCGGATGGCGCTCGCGCACCTGTGGGCCGCGCAGCTGCCCTGGGACGAGCGGCTGGCCTGCGTCGCAGCGCTCACGGCGACCGAACGCCGGCTGCTCCGCCACCAGCTCGAGCGTGACCTCGCCTGCGTGCCCACCTCATCGGCCGGCCGGCTGTTCGATGCGGTCAGTGCCCTGCTCGGTGTTCGGCAGACGATCAGCTACGAAGGGCAGGCCGCCATCGAGCTGGAGTGGCTCGCCGACGCCTTCACCACCGCGGGGCACCCGGACGCCGACGCTGCGAGCTACCGGTTCGCGATCCTCGACCGGGTTGATGGGTGGCATCTCGACCCGGCGCCGGTGCTCGCCGCACTGCTCGACGACCTGCTCGCCGGGGTGGATCCTCGGGCGCTGGCCGCAGGGTTCCACCTCGCCGTCGCGCACGCGATCGTCGAGGTGGCGGGGCGCGTGGCAGCCGACGGTGGACCGCGTACCGTGGGCCTGACCGGCGGGGTGTTCCAGAACGCCTGGCTGACGACCCGCACCCGGGCAGGACTGGAAGCGGCCGGCTCCCGCGTCCTGACCCACCGGCGGGTGCCCCCCAACGACGGTGGGCTGGCCTACGGACAGCTCGCTGCGGTGGCGGCCCGGCTGGCCCGTACCGCCCACGCCAACGGCGAGCACTGATCCGCACCGCACGTAACGACCGACGACGGAAGGGATGACGATGTGCCTCGGGGTTCCCGGACGGATCGAGGCGATCCGCGACGAGCAGGGCACGCCGATGGCGTCGGTGGACTTCGGCGGGATCCGCAAGGACGTCTGCCTGGCCTACCTGCCCGAAGCCGAGGTGGGGGACTACACCCTGGTGCACGTCGGCTTCGCCATCACCCGCATCGACGAGGCGTCGGCGCTCGAGACGCTGGAGCTGATCCGCTCGATCGGCAACCTCGCCGAGGAGCT
>Ga0207421_10000556_pt1 | contig 48367 bp, 54 predicted proteins | sample SodLakKL_010_SED_4_FD_187542 | JGI IMG/M metagenome (GOLD analysis project Ga0207421, IMG submission 187542) | Alkaline sediment microbial communities from Lake Tanatar, Kulunda Steppe, Russia - 8KL_010_SED (SPAdes) (version 2) | ecosystem: Environmental > Aquatic > Non-marine Saline and...
GGAAATTGATTTGAAGCTTATAAATTCAACCAATAAATAATGGTTTTTTCTGAAAAGATAAAAAAATATACAATTTTTTCCGGACTTTTCTTTTTCCTTTTTGTTCTTTTGGGTATTTTGTTTGATTATATCAACCCGGAATTATCCGCTGATTTTTTTAGTAATATTCAACAGCAGTTTAGCTTTGTTCGGGACTTTAATTTTTCGACAATGTTTTTCTTCTTATTTTTTAATAACACGCTGACAGTTTTCATCGGTATCTTTTTGGGAGTTTTATTGGGAATAATTCCCGTCTTCTTTTTAGCTGTTAACGGGTTCGTCGTCGGACTCGTAATTGGTCGAATTTATCCCACTCTTGGATTTTTTGGTGTATTGGCTAATTTACTACCTCATGGAATTTTTGAACTTACCGCTTTATTTATAGGATCCGCTTTGGGAATTAATTTGGGAATGGTCGCTTATAGAGAAATTAAAGATGGGAGCTTGTCCGTAAAAGAAATTTTCAGAGTAATTAAAAAGCTTGAATTTCCGGAAGGTAACCTGAAAGAAGGGTATACTTTGGCTATAAATGGATTTCTTTACATCGTTTTACCATTACTTTTTATAGCTGCACTTATTGAAACTTATCTTATTTTCTATATTGTGTAATGTACAAAAGGTTAATTTCGAAAAAAAGAGACGGTCCGATAGGTCGAAATAAAAATTTAGAATCTTTTTTAAGCAAAGAGGGGATAAAACGGGAAAATTTAGTAAGGGCAAATCTCGTACACGGAAATAAAATTACATTAGTGGGAAAAAGAGAAAGCGGAGTTGTTATTCAGGGAGTGGACGGATTGATGACTACCGATGATGTTTTTTTAGGCGTCACTGTTGCCGACTGTCTTCCGATTTATTTATTTTCAAATAACTTTCACGGGATTCTACACGCCGGTTGGAGAAGCTTATGGAGTGGCATTATTAAAAATGCCGTTAAAAAGATTAAACGAGTAGGGGAGGATCCGAAAAATGTTGAAGTTTTCATAGGCCCCTCAATAAGATCATGTCACTTTGAAATTAAAGAAGATTTGGTTGAAAAATTTTCGGATTATCAAAACTATTTTGAAAAAAGAAACGAAAAAGTTTTTTTAAGTTTACAAAAGGTCGCTGAAAATAAATTTAATTCATTCGGGATAAAAAGTGTGGAGATCAGTCCCGAATGTACTTATTGCAATAAAAGCTACTTTTCATATAGGCGAGACAGAACATCGAATAATATGTTGGCTGTAATTGGTCCAAATAATTAATTAATAAAAATATGCGCAAGATAAAAAAAGCCGTCATTGCCGCCGCGGGATACGGAACCAGATTTTTGCCCGCAACAAAAAATCAACCCAAAGAGATGCTTCCGATCGTTGACAAACCGATTATTCACCATTTGGTCGAGGAAGCGGTTCAGTCCGGAATTGAGGATATAATAATAGTTACCAGAGCGGGCCAGATGCCAATGGAGGATCACTTTGATTCCAACTATGAATTGGAGCAAGAGTTAGAAGAATCCGGAAAAACCGAGAGATTGAAAAAAATAAAAGGAATTCCTCAGATGGCCAACTTTGCATATGTACGACAACATAAAGGATATCCGTATGGAAACGCCACCCCGCTCCTTTGTGCGGCACCACTTATCGATGACGACGAAGCGTTCGTTTACATGTTCGGAGATGATCTTACTTTATCTAAAAAACCGGTTACAAAGCAGCTTATTGAAGTATTCGAAAAAGAAAACCCAAAAGCTGTTTTGGGAGTTCAGGAAGTGCCGGATGAAGAGGTTGAGCGATACGGGACGGTGAAATATAAAGATAAGAAGAAAAATTATGAGATTGAAGCCGGCTACGAAAAACTACCGCCGGAAAAGGCGCCGTCGAATATGGCCCTTTTCGGTAGATTTGTTTTTTCTTACGATATTATAAAGCAGGCTGAAAAAACACCTACAGGTAAAGATGGAGAGCTTTGGGCGATGGATATTATAAATTCATTAGCGCAAGAAGGAGAAAAAGTTATTGCTCAACCGATAAAAGGCGAGTGGCACACGACGGGAGATCCTTTGAGGTATCTGAAGACTTCCGTTGAATTCGCTTTAAGACGTGAAGACATAGGGCCTGAATTTAAAAAGTATTTGAAAGAAAGATTTAGCTCTTAAAGACGAGCAATGAAAGTTTATAACAACCTTAAAAACCGGGAGATAATTCAATCAATTCAAGCGGGAGGTGTCGGAATTATTCCGACTGATACGGTTTTGGGGGTGATCGGGAGTGCTTTATCTCCTGATACGGTAGAGAGAATATATAACTTAAAAAACAGGGATAAATCGAAACCGGTGATTGTTTTGATCGGATCTAAAAAGCAAATAAAAGAACACTTTGGATTGGATGTTCCCAAGGAGGTTTCCGATGTTTGGCCCGCCCGCCTGAGTATTATTTTAAGTTGTAATAAATATCCACACATACATAGAGGCAAAAAATCAATTGCCTTCAGAGTGCCGGATAGGAAAGATCTGGTTGGCTTTTTACAAAAAGCGGGCCCCGTTGTTGCTCCAAGTGCCAACCCGGAGGGTAAAAAGCCGGCCGGAAATATTCAAGAGGCGAAAGATTATTTCGGAGAAAGAGTGGATTTTTATGTAAAAGGTGAGAGTCTGACCTCAAAGCCTTCAACGGTGGTTGAATATAAAAAGGGTGATTTCAATGTAATCAGAAAGGGAGCAGTTAATGCAAAACATTTCCAATAAGATCAATATTTCCTTGAAGAAACTCTTTCGAACTCATTTTTTTCCCGCCTTCAATTTGTAGCTCTTCAATAAGAAGAAAATCCTTTTCCGTTTGAACGGCGATCTTTTCATTACTGCCGAGATAAGTTTTTCCCGGTGGGCCGAAAGGCCCGTCTTCGGTTTGTTTTTGGACTGAAGCCTTATATACCTTCAATAGCTTTTTCTCTATCTTTCCGTAACAACCCGGCCAAGGATTGTATGCGCGAACTTCTCGCTCTATCTTTTCGGCGGATTTCTCCCAATTTATTCGACCGTCCTCTTTTTTTAATAAATCGGTATATGTGGCTTCAGAGTTATTTTGTGACTCGGGAGTTATTTTTTCCTTTACCCATTTTTTTACCGTTTCGGATAAAATCTCACCCCCCGATTCGGCTAATTTTTTTTCTAAATCCTTGTAATATTCTTTTTTGGTTAGTAAAATTTCTCTCTGATTCAAAATTGGTCCACCATCCATTTCTTCATTCATAAGCATGATTGTCACTCCCGTTTTTTTATCTCCGTTTAGGATTGCGGCCTGGATCGGTGTGGGGCCCCTGTATTTTGGTAAGAGGGAAGGGTGGACATTTAAAAAACCGTACTTCGGATTTTCTAAAATTTCCTTTGAAAATATTCTTCCGTATGCAGCAACTAAGACTAAATCAGTTTCATCAATTACATCTTCTATTTGGTGAAAGATTCTCAGGTTTTCTCTTTCCGCTATTTCTTTAACCGGGCTCGGTTTTTTTTCTTGCCCCCTGCCTCTCGGTTTGTCTTTTGTAGTAATGACCGCATTTATGGAAAGATCACTTTTTAATATCTTTTCTAAAACTATTTTACTGAATTTTGGCGTTCCCGCGAATGTTATATGCATAAATATTTTAGCTATCTATTATTAATCTAATCATCCTCCTTCCATACGATTTGCTTTTCGTCTCCGGCGAATTCGAACCACTCTCCTTCATCATCTATTACGTACCATTTTCCACGTGACTTTACCATTCTCTCCCCCTTGTAGAATGGCTTCTTCCTCTTCTTTTTCGGTTTTAAAGTTGCAAGTTCGGGCCACTTTTTAAGAACTGTTTCTATGGCATAGTCCAAGTTACGAGACTTAGCCCAATCGGCTACCGTCTTTATTGCTTTCTTTGCCTTTTTTAATGATCCGGCTAATTCGAGGAGCTGTTTGGCCGGCTTCGTGTGTCGGGAATATATTATTTTTCTCTTTTTGGCACTTTTTTTAATCTCCTCCAAGCTTAATCCCTTGGTTTGGAAATAATAATTAACCAACTTTTGAATATCACTTTCAATTTTTTGCTCCAATCTTACCTTTTCGGAAGAAGGACATTCTATCTTTTTTTCTTCTAAAAATTTGAAAAAGAAACGGAGCGAACGAAGATAGTTTTTTTGTGTCTGTTTGCTTGCTTTTTTTTCTTCTTTCAAAAACTTTTTATATTTTTCAATATCTTTTTCCGAAAGATTGTGAGGTAGTATATTTTCTTTTTCTTGAGCGATGAGCCATTTTTTAAACTGATCCAAGTGTCTTTCTCTACACTTAAAAGTTGACTCCGCCAAACCTTCATTATTTATTTTCTTTAAGAAATTAGGTATGTATTTAATTGTTTCTTTACATTCTTTCATGTTTTTCTGTTTCAAACTTATAAATTTTGTAATTCTCATAAGGTTTTATCCCCCCTTTTTTTAATGCAGCTTTAATTTGTTTTTTGGGTCTTTCCAGGCCGGGCAATCCGGGTAAAAGCAATGCTTTTTTATTTTCAGATTCCACTATTATCCCTTCTTTTTTAGGATTAATTTTTTTTATCTCTTCGGGAATTTTCTTGGAATTTGACTCGACTACGAGTTTCGGGTTTTTTAAGATATTAATTTCATACTCAAGATCCGGTAATTCCTCCGGTTTTATTTTCGGTAATCTGGGATCTTTGCAGGCAGCTATAGCACTGGATATCACCTCCTCGGCAATCGAGTTTTTTGTAGGCTTGATTGTGCCCACACAACCTCTTAATTTCTCGTTATTTTTCAGTGTGACGAAGACTCCCGCTTTCTCGGTTTTAAAACGTTCGTCCAGGTTTTGTGGAGGGGTAATTTCTTTCTTGTCTTTAATAAATTTTTCTACCGCTTTTTGGGCCAGGTTAATTATTGACATATTCTTTAATTCTTTTGGCTTCTGATTTTACTAATGGACTGTTGTACTCACCACTGTGGTCGGTTTCTTTGTTGTATCGGGCAGCCTTTTGATCCAAATGCAAATTAAGCTGCTTTTTTTCCGGCAGGTAATAGGTATGGAACCTGGGAAACTTTCCGCCTTTCAGTGGTTTTGAAAAAGAGGGCTGATTTTTCCCGGAATTTTTATCGGGGTGATATCCCAACTTTCTCATTAAATTATATATTTTTCCGTTAAATTCACCAAGATCAATCTTCATTCTCTTTTAAGTTATAGTTAACAACTGCATATCCGACCCCGAACGGCCCTTCGTAGGAAAGTTCTTCCGGTTCATGGGAAATGTTATCGACGAGCCCTAAAATTACCAATATGGACCTGTAGCCGCATTGTCCGGCCTCTTCAATGAGCTCTTTATCCATTTGTAATATTTTTTTCGCCTGTTTTTTTTGAATCAAGTTTAATATCTTTTCGTCAAACTCTCTCCCTTTTTCAGAAAAACCTGCGGGAGCGCCGGGTTTTAATTTATGCGACAGGTCACCGGAAGCAATCACGGCCACATTCTTATTTTCTTTTTTTAAAAGTTGAAATAATTTTTTACCGAATTCAAAGTGTTTTTCTCTGTCTTGAAAAGAGTAATTTATGGGAATAATTTTAATTTTAGGATTTCTTTTTTTAAAATAATACAAAGGAACCGCAACTCCGTGATTTAAGGCTTGACTTTCTTTTTTGGCAACCGATTTTAGATTTGAAATTTTTGCAGACAACTCGGTATCTCCGGCGAAGTCGAGCGAGACACCCGGGAGAGACGCCTTATATTTATCGGAATAATTAATTAAAAACTTGTCTTGCATTATTTTTCCATGGGGAGTTATGACGATTACCGTTTTTACTTTTTTCTCGTCAAATTTTTCAGCCAAATCATGCATGGCTTCGATTGTTTTCGAAACCTCGGAAAGATCCTCCTTACTCCCAACTCCGGGTATTATAATCGGAGGATGCGGACAAATTGCTGCGAAAGATAATGGCATTTTATTTTAGAATTAAACTAATTTCCTCTTTACAATCGGGGCAAACTCCCTTTTCGTCTTTTCTTTCAATTGAGAACCTCTCTCTCTCAATCAATAATCTTTCACAATTGGGACAGTAGGTATTTCGCTTATCGGTCATTGCGTTTCCGATATAGACGTATTTTAGTCCTGCATTTTTTCCAATCTCATATGCCTTCTTTAGTGTTTCAATAGGGGTATCGGGAACATCTTTCATGTCCCAAGAATAATTACCCGAAAAAGCCGATACGTGCCAGGGAATTTTTGGACTCAAATCGACTATGAACTCGGCAATTTGACTCAACTGTTTATCATCGTCATTGAAGCCGGGGATAAGGAGTGTGGTAATTTCCAACCAGGTATCACTTTCAGCTATTTTTTTTATGGATTTTAACACCGGTTTCAGTTTTCCGTTGCAAATTTTCTGATAAAAATCATCGGAAAAGCTTTTCAAATCTACATTTATTGCGTCTAAATAGGGGAGTACTGCTTTTAAAGACGGATCGGAAAAGTATCCGTTGGAAACCCAAATATTTTTTAAATTTTTCTCTTTAGCTAACTTCATTGTTTCCAAGGCGTATTCTAAAAAAATTATCGGCTCTCCATAAGTATAAGAAATAGAGGGTGTTTTTTCTTGAGCCTCCTCTACAATTTTTTGAGGACTTATGTCTCGCTTGAAGTTTTTATCGATTCCTCCTTGAGAAAGTTGCCAATTTTGACAATTTTTACAGACAAACGAACATCCGGGAGCGGCTACCGAAAGCGTTTTTGTCCCGGGGAGAAAGTGATAGAGGGGCTTCTTTTCTATCGGATCCGTGTTAATGGTTGCCAATTTACCATAGTTCAATACGAAAATTTCTCCTTCTTCGTTTTTCCTCATTCTGCATATGCCTTTCATGCCGCTTTCAAGCAAACACATGTGGGCACAATTTAAGCACTGTGCCCTTTTTTCGGTTAATGATTTTTGAAGCAACCCTTTTTTCATTAAGTTTATTTTACCATATCTTAGAAAAATTTAAATTAATATTTAAGAAATATGACTCTATTACTTCGATTTGTTTTAAAAAATAGGTGAGAGGCGGTAATTTAACGGCGAAAGTCTCTTGATTAGTTTTTATTTTTATTTCATAATTACACAATATGAAAAGACTTTTTATCGCTATAAATTTACCGCTGGAAATTAAACGAGAAATAGCACAAATCAAAGAGGAGTTGGAGGGGGATTTTGAAAAGGGGGTAAAATGGGTGAAGAATGAAAACCTCCATATAACGGTTTGTTTTTTAGGGGATGTAAAGGAGGGTAATCTGAATGAATTAAAAAATGATTTAAGCCAATTGAAGGTGGGTGTAATGAAGATTGATCTGAATAGGATTAGATACGTTCCCGATAGAAGGAAGGCTAAATTGATTTGGATTGAGGGAGTAGGGGAAGGGGTTAAAAAATTAAAAAACAAGATTGACAACATACTTATTAACTCCAAGGTCTTGAACTATCAGCCGGATGAGAGAGATTTTATTTTACATGTTACTTTGGGAAGGACAAAGTCGTTCGAATATAGAAGCATTCCCCTTGAAGAAATACCGCTTCTTGAAGATGAGCCTCACTTTTCTTTTACAGCTGCTTCTTTCGAGTTGATGGAAAGCAAGCTCAAAAAAGGAGGCCCGGAATATAAAATTATAAATAGTTACGAATAAATTATGCATATTCACTTTGTTGGAATAGGGGGGATAGGTATTTCCGCTTTAGCTAAGCATTTTCTTGTGTCGGGTGAAAAAGTAACCGGCTCCGATTTGGCAGAAAATGAAATAATTGACGAGTTAAAAGAAAGGGGAGCTGAAATAACCAAGGAGCACTTTAAAGAAAACATTTCAAAAGAAGTGGACTTAGTCGTTTATTCTCCGGCTGTTCCGAAGAACAATATTGAATTGAAAAGAGCTCGAAAACTGGACTTAAGTATTAAAAGCTATCCCCGGGCGTTGGGTGATTTAACCGATAATTTTTTCACCATCGCGGTCTCCGGTACTCATGGGAAAAGTACCACTACAGCAATGGCGGCTTTGGTTTTAATCGAGGGTGGTCTGGATCCTACAGTTATAGTCGGAACGAAGCTTAAAGAGTTCGGAAATTCCAACTACAGGCGAGGTGAATCGAATTATTTACTGATTGAAGCTGATGAATGGTCCGGATCTTTGCTTAATTATCGTCCGGATATAATTATTTTGACGAATTTGGAATTGGAGCATGTAGATTACTATAAGGATTTTAATCAGCTTATAAAGACATTTAATCGTTATTTGAACAATTTAAAGGGGTCGGGACCGGTGATTATCAATGGAGAGTGTCCGAACTTGAATAAATTGGAATTAGACGAAAATGTCGTGAAATTTTCAAAAAGTGAAAGACACGCTGAAAATCTAAAAAATAATATCTCGGTACCGGGAAAACACAATTTGGAAAATGCTTTGGCGGCCTACAAGCTGGGAAAAGTTTTAAATATTCAAGAAAAGCAGATCATTGAAGCTCTCTCTTCTTATAAGGGAGCTTGGCGAAGATTTGAAGAAAAAGAGGTAACCGTTTCGGGAAGAAGTCACAAGCTGGTTTTGGATTACGCGCACCATCCGACAGAGCTGGAAGTGACCTTGGAAACTGCAAGAGGAAAATTTTCCGATCAAAAGATCACGGCGATTTTTCAACCACACCAACATCAAAGAAGCTTACATCTCTCCGATCAATTTATTGAAGTTTTTAAAAAGTCAACCGTTGATCGTCTTTGGGTAACCGACATCTATAGTGTTCCGGGCAGGGAGAGAGAAGAGATAAAAAAGAAAATTAGTTCTAAAAAACTTGTAAAAGCGGCTGACACTCCCGGGGTTTCATATATCGAAGGTGATATTAAAGAAATTGGGGAAAAAATCATCAACAATTTGCAAAAGGGAGAAGTAATAGTTATAATTGGTGCAGGAGACATCTATAAGCTGGAAAACAGCTTAAAAGGTCCAAGTATATAAATCAATTTCAAAAATATGGAGTGGATAATAATATTGATAATCATTTTGGCCGTAATAATCTGGTATGTTACCAGAAGTGGTGTAGAAGAAATTGAATCCGCTGAAGAAACTGATAGCTTTGAAGAGAATTTTGAAGAATTAAGAAAAGAAGGAGAGGAGGAAGAAGAAGAAAGTGAAGAAGGGGAAGAATTGAAAAAAGAAGAAGGTGACAGTGAAGAAATTGAGGAAGAGCCTTCAGTTGAGCCGGAAGAAGAAGAGGAAGAAAAGAAAGAAGAAAAATAGTTTTTAAAAAGCCGCCTCTTTTTGAGGTGGCTTTTTATTATTTAAAAGAATAATTTTAACAACCACTTAAAGGAGAGACTATTATTAATTTTTATAAATTCAATTAATAATTTGAATATCTAAAGCATTATGTTATTCTTAGTCACAGTGAAAAAATAAATTAGAAATATATATGCAAATAACAGTAAAGGACAAAAAAGGATCGAAGAAAGAGCTTACGGTTGAAGTTTCAACGGAAGAAATGGAAAAGTATTTGGATCAAGCGGCGGAACATCTTTCTCAAGAAATGGAGATAAAGGGCTTTAGAAAAGGGAAAGCTCCCAGAGAGGTAGTAGAGAATTCTTTCGGAAAGGAGAAATTTTGGCAAGAATCATCTCGCATTGCAGTTGAGGACACCTATCAAAAGGCCTTGAAGGAAAAGGATCTATTCGCAGTTTCTCAACCGGAAGTTGAATTTGTAAAGTCGGCACCGGGAAACGAGCTTGTCTATAAAGCTGAATTTTATGTCATGCCCGATTTTGAGCTCCCCGACTATGAAGAGCTGTCTTCGGAAGTTTTAAGTGATGAAAAGCAAGAGGTAAGCGTCTCCGAACAAGAGCTGGATGAAACCTTGGAAAGAATTCAAAACTCAAGAGCTACCACTAAAGCAGTTGACAGAGAAGCTAAAAAAAATGACGAGGTCACGATTGATTTTACCGGAGAAGTCGATGGAGAAAAGAAAATTGGGGAGGAGGATTTTAAGTTTTCCTTGGGTAGCGGTCAATTTTCAACGTTGGAAGGTTTTGAAGATGAGATTTTGGGAATGAAAGCCGGAGAAAACAAAGATTTCAAAGTTTCAATTCCCGAGGAGAGCCCCAATGCTGATTTAGCCGGAAAGGAAATTGATTTTAATTTGGAATTGAAGTCGGTTATGGAAAAAGAACTTCCGGAACTGACTGATGAATTTGCAAGCTCTTTACATAAAGATGTTTCTGACCTGGATGAACTCAAAGAAAAAATAAGAGAGGGGATAAAGTCGGAAAAAGAAACTGAAGAAGACGAAGAGGTAAAAATGAAAATAGTTCAAAAATTGATTGAAAATACCGAGATTGACCTCCCCGAAGTATTAGTGGAAAGAGAATTGGGAAATATGAAGACTCAGATGGAGCGCCAGCTACAACAAAGAGAGGTCACCTTCGAAGAATATCTGGATCAAATTGATAAAAGTGAAGAAGAATTAAAAGAGGAATGGAGGTCGAAAGCGGAAGACAATGTCGCCGCAGCGATTATACTGCATAAAGTTGCCGAAAAAGAGGATATTGAAGTGGAGCAAGAAGAAATTGAAAAAGAGGTGGAAACGCATCTAAAGATGCAAGGCAGACAGAAGGAACAAGTTGAAGAGAAGGACTTAAATAGGCTCCGCTCGTATATTCACGACATGAAAAAAAATCAAAAAATCTTTGACTTTTTAATGGATCGAGAATAGATACCTCAGCTTTATTTTTCTACAAAGACAAGAAAAGAGCTCTCCAAGTGACAATAACTGCAAATTAAAGGAAAGAAGCGCTTTTTGCAGGCGCTTTATTTTTTTGTAATTTATACTTGAATTTAGTATAATTAATTTAAGTAAATTTAAAACAAATAAACATGTCTAAAATTCTTATCGTAGAAGATGAAGAGACTCTTGCTCAAATGTATAAAGAAATTTTTGAGAAAGAGGGCTTTTCAGTTTCATCGGCCGCGGATGTCGAAGAAGCTTTAGAAAAAGCTCAGGAAATAAATCCCGATCTGATTTTGCTTGACATTCTTTTACCCGGAGAAACGGGAATATCTTTTCTTTTAAAGTTGAGGAGATTGGATGGCAAGATTTCCGAAACTCCGGTGGTGGCTTTTTCTAATTATGATGATAAAGAATCAAAAGAAGAAGCACTCCGGTTGGGAGCTAAAGAATACTTAATAAAAACTGATAATACGCCACAAGAAGTATTGGAAAAGGTAAAACCTTATTTGGAATAAATTATGTCAAGAACTTTAAACACAGAGGCTGTAAAAAAGGCGGGTGAAAAAGTAAATCTTTTCGGCTGGGTAAATTCGGTGAGGGCACATGGAAAAATACTGTTCTTTGATTTGAGAGACTACACGGGCTTGATTCAAATCGTAGCGGACCCCGAAGAGCTGGAAATTGCCGGAGATTTAAAAAATCAATGGGTTGTAGAAGTCGTCGGGAAGGTTAAGGAAAGACCAAAAAATATGATTAATGAGAAGATAAAAACCGGAACGGTTGAAGTGAAGGCGGAAAAAATTAATGTTCTCTCAAAGTCGGAAACACCCCCTTTTGAGCTGGACGATGACGGAATGTCCGTATCTGAAAACATAAGAATGAAGCACAGGTATTTGGATATCAGAAGAGGCAGGATTCAAAACAACCTACGTAAAAGAAACAAAGTTGCCCAAGCCTTCCGTGATTTTTTAGTTGATAAAGAGTTTGTTGAGGTGGAGACTCCCGTTTTATCGAAATCAACTCCCGAAGGGGCTCGTGATTTTTTAGTTCCATCCAGAAAACAACCCGGATCATTTTATGCCCTTCCTCAAAGCCCACAGCAATACAAGCAATTGCTTATGGTCGGGGGGATTGAGAAGTACTTTCAATTTGCTCGTTGTTTTAGAGATGAAGATGTGAGGGCGGATAGACAGGCTGAATTTACTCAATTGGACATGGAAATGTCTTTTATTGATCGAGATCAAATTCTTGAGCTGGTGGAAAAAATGTTTATTGAAGTGGTTGAAAAAGTGTTTCCCGAAAGAAAAATTAAAGCGAAAAGCTTCCCCCGGATTTCATATGAAGAAGCTATTGAAAAATATGATTCCGACAGGCCGGATCTTAGAGATAAAAAAGAGGAATTAGCTTTTGCGTTTATTGTTGATTTTCCAATGTTTGAAAAGTATGAGGGCGGTTGGAGATCTGAGCATCACCCTTTCACCAAACCGATGGAAGAAAACGTAGAAAAAATTAAAAAGGAACCGAGCAAAATATCAGCCTATCAATATGATTTAGTTTTAAATGGTGAGGAGATAGGAGGGGGAAGTATAAGGTCGCATAACCCTGAGCTGTTGGAAGCGGTTTTTGAAGTTTTGGGACACACCAAACAGGAAACCCGGGATAAGTTCGGTCATTTATTGAATGCCTTCAGATACGGTGTGCCACCGCATGGTGGGATGGCTTTCGGTTTTGAAAGATTTTTAATGGTAATGCTGGAAGAGGAAAACATCAGAGAAGTTATGGCTTTCCCTAAAACCGGTGACGGTCGTGATTTGATGATGCAGGCGCCCTCCGAAGACATTACGAAAAAACAATTAAAAGAATTGCATATTAAACTTGATAGAAATGACAAAAAGTAAGAAAAAAAAGATATTGTTTTTTATTGCTGTTTTTATGTTTGTTTCCGGTTCTATTGTTATTTTCGGAAATGAAAGCAGCGATGAAAAAAATAAAAAAGACAATGAGCCACAAATTATAGAGCGTGAAGCGGAAAAAAACGATTCGTTGGTAAAAAGAGTGGAGGGGTTGTCTGCCCCCGAATTACAAGTTGAAGCGGCTTATTCTGTTTATTATGAAGAAGGAGAGGAAGAGATTCTTTTTAGTCAAAACAGGCATGAAAAATTACCGATTGCCAGTATTACAAAATTGATGACTGCACTGATAATTTATGAAAATTATAATTTAAATGAACCGATAAGAATTTCCGAATCTCATTATCTAACGGATAGCCATTTGAGTGATTTGAGGATCTTTTCAGATACCACTTATGGTGATCTTTTGTACCCCTTGCTTTTGGAGTCCAATAACAGCAGCGCTTATGCGGCTGCTATTGCACCTCGGGATATTGAATTTGATGAGTTTATTTTTAAGATGAATCAAAGGGCTGATGAACTGGGAATGAAGAGAACATTTTTCCATAATCCGAGCGGGCTCGATAATTTCAGGGGGGTTAATCATTCAACTGCAAGGGATTTAAGTCTTTTAATTGAAAAGCTTCTGGACTATCCATTATTTTGGGATATCCTACAAAAAGAAAGTTATGAAATTCGCTCTCGAAGCTCAGACCTTTATTACTTAGTTGAAACTACCAACAAATTTTTGGATGGAACTTATTTTTTGATAAATCACCGACCTGAGTGGCATGAAAATATTATAGGAGGGAAAACGGGTTTTACCTATCAAGCGATGGGGTGTTTAGTGGTGGTTTTAGAAACGGAGAAGGGCTATTTGATCAATGTAATTTTAGGAGCGGACGGTAGAATTGAACGATTTGAAGAAATGGAGAAGCTTATAAATTGGGTTTATAAATCATATAATTTATAAAAAATGGATTCGGCTGTAATAAATGTTTTGAAAGTTTTTTCACTCGGTACGATTTCGTTCTTGGTTACTTTTCTTTTTGTACCCGGACTCACTCATTATATGTATAAGCACAAGCTCTGGAAGAACAAGGTCCGAAAGAAGGCGATAGACGGGGAAGACTTAAAAATTTTCACAAAATTTCATTCTGAAAATGAGACGAATATTCCCAGGCTGGGAGGGTTGTTAGTCTGGATCCCCCCCTTATTTCTGGCATTTTTATTTTTGTTTTTAACTTATTTTTCGGATAATTTTTGGGTTCAAAAACTTAACTTTCTAAGCAGAGACCAAACTTGGCTTCCTCTTTTTACACTCGTAGCAGCATCTTTAATCGGACTCGTTGATGATGTTCTACAAATCATAGAAAAACCGAAAAACAGACCTTTAAAATTTCTTTTTCGAAAGATGAAAAGGTACATCGGAGGAGGACTCAGTTTGAAGTATAGAATTTTCTTGGTTACGTTGATCGGTGCTATCGGAAGCTGGTGGTTTTATGTTAGATTGGGAAGAGACAGTATATTCATACCGGTATACGGTGATTTTTATTTAGGTTTGTTCTTTATTCCCTTTTTCATTCTCGTAATGCTCGCTACTTACAGCGGCAGTGTTATCGATGGACTCGATGGTTTGTCCGGAGGTACTTTCGGGGCAATATTTGCGGCCTTCGCTTTTATTGCTTTAGAGACCGGAATGATAAACCTGGCCGGTTTTTGTCTTGTTTTGGTGGGTAGTATTTTAGCTTTTTTGTGGTTCAATATACCTCCGGCTAAGTTTTATATGGGAGAAACGGGAATTTTAGGACTTACCACCACTTTGACCGTAATCGCTTTTTTAACCGAGTCGGTTTTGGTCTTGCCGATAATTGCAATACTTTTGGTTGTAGAATCGGGTTCGGTCATATTACAACTTCTAAGTAAAAAGCTTTTACGGAAAAAGATATTTTTGGCAGCTCCGATTCACCACCATTTTGAAGGAAAAGGATGGCCGAACTATAAGGTCACTATGCGGTTTTGGATTGTAGGAGTTATAGCGGCTATAGTCGGAGTTACAATAAGATTAATGGGCTGATTGGTAAAACCCATTGTTTTTATTAAATCTTTATTGACAATATGCTGAAAACCTTGAAAGAAAAATCAGTTTTAGTTCTCGGATTGGGAAGAGAGGGGAGAGATACCTTGAAGTTTTTGAGAGAAAAATTTCCAAATAAAAAAATTGGAGTGGCGGATAAAGTTAAAAAAGAAATTGAAGATACTGATAATTTGGATTTACGATTCGGCTCGGACTATTTAGAAGCGGTTGAGGATTATGATGTTATAATAAAATCTCCCGGGATTCCCTATAAACTGGTCAAAGATTACGAAGGGAAAAAGGCAATTACCGGGCAAACGGATATATTTTTAAAATTAGCAAAAGGGGAGGTGGTCGGAGTGACGGGAACCAAGGGCAAGAGCACGACATGTCGTAATGTTTATGAAATTTTAAAGAAAAAACAAAACCGCCCGGTCCATTTGATAGGTAATATAGGACAGCCGGTTTTTGATTATTTGGATAAAGAAGGTATTTTTATATATGAAATGTCAAGTTTTCAACTGCAGACGGTAACTACAAGCCCATCTATTGCCGTGTTGCTTAATGTCTTTGTAGATCATCTGGACCAACATGAAACTTTTGCGGAATATCTTGAAAGCAAAAAGAACATTGCCCGATTCCAAAGTGATAAGGATAAATTAATTTACAACCGAGAAAATAAGCACGTTTTAAAAACTATCAAAGAGTCGAAAGCTAAAAAGATACCCTTTAATCCGAAAAGAAAAATTAAAAATTCTGCAGTTTACCTGGAACCGATATTGAAAATCTGTGAACTCTTCGATGTTTCCGAAAAGGAATGTGTGGAAGTTTTAAAATCAGTACCGAAATTGCCTCATAGATTGAAAAAAGTAGGGGGGTCTCAAGGTATTGATTTCTATAATGATTCCGCGGCGACAATTCCCGAGGCAGCTGCCGAAGCCATTAAAAATATAGATCATGTAGAAACCTTGATTACCGGTGGGGTTGACAAGGGGGGTGATTATCAAGTTTTGGCTAAGGAAATTTTGAAAAGCAAAATTGATAATTTACTTCTTTTTCCCGATACCGGCCAAAAAATAGAAGCGGAGCTGGAAAGCATAAGTGATAATCTACCTCGTATAATTTATTGTAAAAGTATGGAAGAAGCCGTTAAAAATGCTTACCGGTTAACCGTCGAAGGTGCAGTTTTGCTTTCTCCGGCGTCTTCAAGCTTCAATATGTTTAAAAGTTATAAGGACAGGGGAGAGAAATTTGCAAAATACGTGCAAAAATATGGCCAAACATAAAGAAAAACCGGATTATATTCTTTTAATTTGTTCAGGACTGATAATTCTTCTGGGTTTTGTTATCTTTACCAGCGTCTCTATGGCCCGGGTTGCGGTAGTGGCGGAAGAAATAGGGGAGTTGGATTTGGCTTATTTTCTTCTCAGGCAATTTTTATTCGGAGTTTTACCGGGGGTTCTCGTAGGATACTTGATGTACAAAATACCGTTAGAATTTATTAAAAAAATAGCTCCGGTACTGCTTTTAATAAGCTTGGGGTTGGTTGCTATGGTTTTTGTACCCGGGATCGGTATTTCTTTGAGGGGAGCCAGAAGGTGGTTGCAGCTGGGAGAGTTATCAATACAACCCGGTGAGCTTTTGAAACTCACTTTTATAATTTATTTGGCCAGTTGGCTCTCAAGCCGGAAGGATATCAAAAAAGAAAAACGCGTTTTCTCCGAGACCTTGATAGCTTTCGGGGTGGTTTGCGGATTAATAAGTGGACTGTTTCTATTACAACCGGATCTCAGTACGCTGATTGTAATTATTGCAACCGGCTTCGTTATGTATGCGACTTACAGGACACCGTTTTTGCATATTTTGGCAATGGGGTTCGGGGGTGCAATAGCTCTTACCGGTTTCATCGCTCTTTCACCCTACAGGTTGGAAAGAGTTAAAGATCTGTTAAATTCGGGAGTTGATACGGAAGGCATTTCCTATCAAGCCCACCAAGCGTTTATTGCTATAGGGTCGGGTGGACTTTTCGGTTTGGGGTTCGGAATGGGACACCAAAGATATGGATTTTTACCGTTTGCAATGAGTGATTCGATTTTTGCAGCTTATGCGGAAGAGGCGGGTTTCATAGGAAGTGTTTTGTTAATCTTTTTATTTTTGGTTTTTATTTGGCGAGGATTAAAAATAGCCACGAAAAGCAAAGGGTCTTTTCCCGGGCTTATAGCGGTTGGAATAAGTTTTTGGATATTTTTTCAAGCCTTTATTCATATCGGTTCGATGACCGGAGTTCTTCCGGTTACGGGTATTCCACTACCTCTTATCAGTTACGGGAGAACCCATTTTATAGCTGAATTGGCCGGGTTGGGGTTGCTTTTAAATATTTCTAAATTTTAAAAATTTATGAAAAAGAAAAAAATAGTTTTTACGGGCGGCGGAACAGGAGGGCATGTCTTTCCTTTGGTTGCTGTAATTAGAAGTTTAAAAAAACAGTTTTCAGAAAGCGAAAGGTTGGAGATGTATTATATTGCTCCCAAAGATAATATTCCGGACTTTAATTTCACCCAGGAAGGCCTGAAAACCAAATATATATTTGCAGGGAAATTGAGAAGGTACATTGATCCGGTTTCGATAATCAAGAACGTCATTGATATAATCAAGGTTCCGATCGGAGTAATTCAATCAATCCTTCATCTCCTTGTAATTTCTCCGGATATGGTTTTTTCCAAGGGGGGATACGGTTCGGTCCCCGTAACTTTGGCGGCAAGTTTAATGCGAATCCCCGTGATTTTACATGAATCGGATGCTGCTCCGGGATTGGCGAATAAGATAGTCTCCGGGTTCGCAACGGAGGTTTTCGTTTCCTTCAACGATACCATCGGAGCCAATCCGGGAAAAAAATTCGTGGTGGGAAACCCGATAAGAAAAGAGGCCATGAAAGGTTCGTCTGAAAAGGCGGTTACTCGTTTTAAGTTGACTAAAGGAAAACCCGTCCTCCTTATCATGGGAGGTTCTCAAGGATCTGAAAGAATAAATGATACGATTTTAGCTATTTTAACCCAACTCTTGGAAAGTTTTGAAGTAATCCATCAATGCGGCCGAGAAAACATCGTAAGAATTAAAGAGGAAACTGAAACATTTTTGCCTGAAAATTTAAAAAAATATTATCACCCTTATTCCTTTTTTGATGAAGGGCAGTTAAGAGACGCTTACAAAGTGGCTGATTTGGTGATATCAAGAGCCGGTGCCGGTACTATCTTTGAAATTTTAGCAAATGAAAAACCGAGCATTTTGATTCCGCTTCCCGAAGCGGCCCAAGACCACCAAGCGGAAAATGCCTATAGAGTTGCGAGCATGGGGGCTGCGATAGTAATGGAGGAGAAAAATTTAACCCCTCATTTCTTTTTGGAAAAAGTTAAATCATTGTTTTTGGCCCCGTCTGAACTCAGGGAGATGAAGAAACATGCATCTTATTTTGCAAAACCGGATGCTGCTCGAGTTTTAGCTGCCTACATCAGAGAATTTTTAGTTCAATAATTTTATTGTTTTATGAAAAAAAGAGTAAGATTCGCCCCATCACCAACCGGCTTTCTTCACGTCGGGTCGGCTAAAATAGCCCTTATAAATTACTTGTTCGCTTCCAAGTCCGGAGGAGATTTTGTTTTACGAATCGAAGATACTGATATAGAAAGATCAAAACAAGAGTATGAAGAAAGTATTTTGGAAAGTTTGGATTGGCTGGGTCTCGAGTATGATGAAGGTCCGGACAAAAAAGGAAATTTTGGTCCCTACAGGCAAAGTAAAAGATTGGAAATTTATGAGAAATATATTAAAAAACTAATTGAAACCGGTGCCGCTTATCCGTGCTTTTGCTCGGAGGAAGAGTTAAAGAAAGAGAAGGAAAAATGCGTTGAAAAAGGTGAGGCACCTAAATATTCCGGAAAGTGTAGAAAAATTTCTGATCAGAAAAGAAGAGAAAAGCTAAAAAAGGGGGACGATTATGTTATCAGAATGAAGGTTGATGATGAGGGAGAGATTAAATTTGAAGATATGATCAGGGGAGAAGTGGTTTTCGATAAAAAAGAGATAGGTGATTTTGTTTTGGCAAAAAACAAGAAAAAACCTCTTTATAATTTGGCATGTGCGATTGATGACCATGAAATGAAAATGAGCCACGTAATTAGGGGGGAGGACCATATTTCAAATACGCCGAAACAAATCTTGATTCAAAAGGCTTTAGGTTTTGATCAAGTAAAATATGGACATTTACCTCTGATTTTAGCTTCGGACAAATCGAAACTTTCAAAAAGACACGGAGCAGTAGCAGTCTCGGAATATAAAAAACAAGGATTTTTACCCGAAGCATTGGTTAACTTTTTAGTTTTACTTGGCTGGAGTCCGGGGGACGACAGGGAGTTTTTCACGATCGAAGAACTTAAAAAAGAGTTTTCTATTGACAGATGCAAAAAGTCAGGTGCTGTTTTTAACAAAAAAAAGCTGGAGTATATAAACAGCCTACACATCAAAGAGGCGAGGCCGGAAAGATTAGCTAAGCTTCTGGTTACTTATTTGATTCAAGAGGATCTTTTAAACCCCAAGCAAAGCCTTGAAGAATATCCTCCGGCGATGGGTGCCAAGGGACTAAAAACAAGTTATAAAACCAAAGACGGTAGGGATTTCAGCTTCGATCAAATTATAGGGATTGCCAAGGAGCACCAAGACAGAATCAAAACGCTTCCCGAAATAACCGAGGTGGCGGATTATTTTTTCGAGACAATCGAAGCTGATTTCAGTTTACTTCAATGGAAAGACATGACCGAAGATGAGGTTGCTGATTGCATTGACAAGTCAATAAATATATTATCTGATATAAAAACCTGGGATAAGAAGCAGGTTAGCAAGTCTCTTTTGGAAAAAGCGAACGAATACGGCGACCGAGGGCGATTTCTATGGCCTCTTAGAGCCGCTCTAACGGGAAGAAAGAATTCAGCCGGACCATTTGAGGTGGCATACCTCCTGGGTAGGGGGGAGGCGATAAAAAGACTAAAGCAGGCAAAAGAAATTTTATGAAAAAATTTTTTATTTTTCTTTTAATATTTATTTTTATTTTTTCTATCCCGGTTGTTTTTGGAGAGGAGGAGATGGAATCAGATCAAGAAAAAAATTTCGTTTCCCGAATAGTGGAGAGCATTTATGATTTTTTTAATTTTATCCGGAGGAAGACTCAAGACGGAATTAATTTTATCGTGGAAAAGATTGAAAGACGTCAAAGAATAATTGAAGAACAAGTTGAAGAAAGAAAAGAAGAATTAATCGGAAGGATCAGTCAAAGGATTGATGAGGTGATCGGTTCAATAGTTAGAAGTGCCTGGGAGTCGATAAAGAGCCCCTTTACGGAAACAGGGGATTGACAATAGTGGACTTGTTGTATATTATTATAAATAAGAAACTTCGCATAATGTAACTTTACCGAAGTTTAAGAACAAAAAATAGGCACCTTTACCTAACCTATGAAAAAATCAAAAAAAACCATATTGGACCATTTCCAAGAATTTTTCCAGTATTTGGATATTGAGAAAGGACTCTCACCCGGCAGCCAAGAAACTTATCAACGCTTCCTCTCCCGCTTTTCCGAATGGCTCGAAAATTCCGATAATTCTGATTTACTTCCCCATGAGCTTACGGATCAACATATTTGGGATTATCGGGTTTATCTTTCAAAACGAAAAAATCATAAAAATCAACCGATAAGCAAAAAAACTCGAAATTATTATTTGATCGCAGTAAGAAACCTTCTTAATTTCTTTGCTGATCGAGATATCGAGGCTCTCCCTGCTGAAAAAGTTAAATTAACCAAACAGGACGGTGATAATTCCTTGAATTTTTTAAAATTGGATCAAATCCAAAAACTACTTAATGCTCCGGACAATAAAAAAAGAACCGGCATTAGAGACGGGGCAATACTCGAAACTCTATTTTCAACCGGTCTAAGAGTCGCTGAGCTGGTCGGTTTGGATCGTGATCAAATAAATATTAAAGAAAATACCGAAGATCTGGAAGTTGTAGTTACCGGTAAGGGTGACAGAACTCGGACAGTTTATTTTTCTCCCCGAGCGGTTCAAGCATTGCGGAATTATTTGTCCATCCGTGAAGATGATTTGGATCCGCTTTTTATAAGATATCGTGGACCCAAAACCGGTGATCGCAGAATTTCCACCAGATCCGTAGAAAATATCGTTAAGAAATATGTAAAGAAAACCGGCTTGCCGAAAACTACCACACCGCATACCTTACGTCATAGTTACGCCACGGATCTTTTGGCGCAAGGTGTGGATCTCAGAGTTATCCAAGAATTTTTGGGACACAAAAATATTGCCACCACTCAGATTTACACCCACATCACCAGCAAAAAATTGCGCGAGATTCATAAAAAGTATCATAGCGGCCAAAATCTTGAAAATAATAAGAAAAACGATGAGGCGTAACCCATCTTTTGTATAAAAATCGCTCTAAGCGGCTATGAAGCCCCCTTATTCTTAAACTTTTTGATTTTTGAGTTAAAAGTCCCCTATTTCAGTTATTTTTGAAAAATCTTCAATTTCTATCGGTTTTTGCTCCTCCAAGTCCCTGGAAATCCATCCGATCATATAAAAAAGCAGTGCCACTAAAATTATTATTATCAACCAATAAAAAGAGTCGGATTTTTGATTGACAATTTTACTTATTTCTGTTAGTATAGACTTAGGTTTCATAATTCAATTAATAAAATGGCAACTACAAAATCATCCGGAACAACAAGACTGGGACGTGATTCCAAACCCAAATATTTAGGGGTTAAACTTTTCGGTGGACAAAATGCAAAACCGGGATCCATTATCGTCAGGCAAAGAGGAACTAATTTCGTTCCCGGAAAAAATGTTCGATGCGGAAGGGATGACACTCTTTATGCAACAAAAGAAGGAATCGTTGAATTTCAAACAAAAGTCAAGAAAAATTTTGACGGAAAAAGGAAAAAGGTAAAAAAGGTTAATGTTCTTTAGCCGCTTTTAAAAATCCTTTGAAAAGTGGATGAGGCTTAAGCGGTCCGGACTTAAACTCCGGATGAAACTGAGTTCCAATAAAGAACGGATGATCTTTAAGCTCGATAATTTCAGTTAGATCACTTTCGGGATTTATTCCGGCTAATACGAGGCCGGATTTTTTTAATTCTTTCTCGTAATCATTATTTAATTCGTATCTGTGCCTATGTCGTTCTTTTATTTTTGTTTCTTTGTAAAGCTTATAAGAAGCGGTTTTTTTATTTAATTTACAAATATAGTTTCCCAATCTCATAGTTCCTCCGAATGCACTTTCCTTTACTAACCTCTTTTGCTCTTCCATGAGGTCTATTACCGGCTCTTGACAACTTTCATTAAATTCAGTAGAATTTGCATTTTTCAGCCCCACAACGTTTCTTGCAAACTCGATTACTGACAACTGCATTCCCAAGCAAAGCCCCAAGAAAGGGATCTTTTTTTCTCTACAGTATTTTATGGTTTTAATTTTTCCTTTCACTCCCCTACTTCCGAATCCACCCGGGACAATTATTCCGTCATAATTTTTTATTTCCGCTACTTTTTCCCGGTTTTTTTCATAATCTTCGGCAAAAATCCAGTCTATTTCAATATTAGTTTTTAAGCTCCAGGAGGCATGACGAAGTGCTTCGATTACTGAAATATATGAATCGGTTAAAGTGAAGTTGCCCGTTTCAAAGTATTTACCGACTATTCCAATTTTTACCGTTCCCTTCCTACCCTCTCTTCGTTCAAGCATTTTTCTCCAATCGGAAAGATCTTTTTTTCTCTTTTCTATTCCGAATTTTTTCAGTATCTTTTCTCCCAAATTCTCTTTTTGAAAATTAACCGGAATGGTGTATATTGACTTAACATCGGGGGCGGAAATTACAAACTCTTTATCTATATTACAGAAATTGGATATTTTTTCTCTTCTCGGTTTGTCCAAAGGAGCTTCAGCTCTTCCCAGAATTATATCCGGTTGGATTCCGGCTTCATTTAATCTTCTGGATGCATTTTGGGTTGGTTTTGTCTTCATCTCCCCTATTGTTTTCGGAGTTGGAAGATAGCTAACCAATATAAAAAGAACCCGGTTTGGGTTTTTCAGTTTCATCATTCTGGCAGCTTCCAGAAAAAGAAGATTTTGATATTCTCCTATGGTTCCACCTATTTCTATAAGGGTGAAATCAGCTTTGTCTTTTTTTGCCGCTTCTTTTATTCTTCTTATCGTTTCGTTGGGTATGTCGGGAACTACTTCTACACATTTCCCATCGTATTCCAAGTTGCGTTCTTTTTCAATAACGTGTTTATATACTTTGCCCGTGGTTATATAATTTTTTTTAGTAAACTCTTTTCCTAAAAATCTTTCATAATTGCCTATGTCTTGATCACATTCACTTCCGTCCTTGGTTACGAAGACTTCTCCGTGCTCTACCGGGTTCATTGTTCCCGCGTCAACGTTTACGTAGGGATCTATTTTAACGGCTGTCACCTCGAACCCCTTTCCTTTTAAAATCTTACCTATGGACGCGGTTGAAACTCCTTTTCCTATACCGGACATTACTCCCCCGGCAACGAATATATATCTTTTCATTTACTTTCTTCTATTTTTATTTTTATATTGGTTTTTAAGTCGTGGTTAAATTGAAGCTCCACTTCTTTTTCGGTAAGTTGCTTTATCGGCTTATCCAACTTGACTTGTTTTTCCGAAACGTCGTAACCTTCCTTTTTTATTTTTTCACTTATTTTTTCGGAATTGATTGATTCGAAAAGTTGATTTTTTTCTCCTACTTTTGTTTCAATAATGAACTCTTTATCTTCCAGCTCGGAGATAAGTTTTTCAATTTCCTCTTTTTTCTTTTTCCTCTTTTTCTTCTCTTTCTCTTCCTTTTTCTTTAAAGCTTTAAGGTTTCCGTCGGTAGCGAGTTCAGCTTTTTTTTGAGGAAGAAGGAAGTTCTTCGCATATCCGTCGGCAACCTCTATCACTTCATATTTTTTTCCCAGTTTTTTTATATTTTCAAGTAATATAACTTTCATAATTTTAGTTACTTAAGAGTAATTCAATTGCTTTGTCCAATTGAGGATCTCGGTCCTCTTCAAAGTCTTCCATACTTAATTCGACCTCGTAGTCGGGGACTATCCCCTTATCGGTGATAAGTACATCTCCCGGAGTCACCCAGTTTGATATTGTTACTTTTAAGTTGGACATATCGGAAAGATTGACCATTGTTTGGATTGACCCCTTTCCGAAAGAGGTTTGTCCTACTATTTTTGCATCTCTATGGTACCTTAAGGCTCCGGCCAATATTTCCGAAGCTGATGCCGATCCCTCGTTTATCAATATAACTAATTCGTGATCAAAAGTTACCGAACTTCCTCCGGCTTTATAGGTTTCTTTTATTTCTCCGTCGGCCTCCTGACTTTTGACAATCACATCCCCTCTTTCCAAGAAAAATTCGGCCACTTCCAGGGCGGAATCCAATGCTCCGCCGGGATTGTTTCTCATATCCAAGATCATTTTGTTGGCCGGTGAAGCAGTAATTTCAGGCACCATTTCGTTGAATTCATTTATGAGATCATGGTGGAAATAATGAATTTTTAAATAAGCTATATCATTTTCCATAAGCTCCCAATCCACTGACGGAATCTGAATTTCCGCTCTTTCCAATTCAAATTCGTGAGTTTCTCGATTTCTTCCTATAACCAGAGTGACGAGAGTGCCTTCCTCACCCCTCATCAGATTAACCGCTTCCTCCAAGGTCATATCAATGGTTGATTCTCCATCAATCTCCAATATTAAATCTCCGGCTCTCAAGCCGGCTCTGCTTGCCGGGGTTCCTTCTATGGGAGATATTACCTGCAAGTTTCCGTCTCGAATACCAACTTCCATTCCCACTCCTTCATAGTAACCGGACACGTCTTCTAAGAACTTTCTACTTTCTTCACGATTATAAAATCTGGTATGAGGATCTTCTAAAGAATTAAGCATTCCCTTGATAGCTCCGTGAACTACCCTCTCTCCATCTATTTCATCCGGATTAACGTAGGTTTGGTTTAATCGATTGTATGCCTCCCAAAAAAGTGAAAAATCTATTTCTTCGTCCGGTTGAGTTATCTTCGCTTCTTCGTATCCAATATAATAACCCGAGGCGAATATCAGCCCCAAAACAGCTAAAATTAATACGAATTTTGTTATTTTCTTTTGCATACACTTTTAAAATAATAGCACATTAAACCCGATTATTCAAAAAATAAAGACCCGAAACTAATCGGATCTCTTTTTATGTTTGAGTCTTTCCTTACATCTTTTACAGTTATGTCCCTCCTTGCCCAAATGATATTTACTCCACGTTGTCAATAAACAATCTGCATCTCCGGATAAGATCCTCTCAATCTCTTTTTTACTCAGATGCCTCCAACTTCTTTCATCTTCTATTTGCATCATCTCCTTTTGTTGCCTTATTAGTGTAACTTTTTACTCCTTTTAAAACTCGGTCATTTTTTTGAGTTTGACTGCAAACGGACTCCTTCATCTCATCTGAATTTTCAATTTTCTTTATTATTATACTTATTTTGTCTATTTCGTCAAGTAACTCCTCTTTTACCTCCCCGCTATTCGCTTTATACATTTCAAGTTGACTTTTGATTTGTTCTAAAAATACTTTTTTAATCGGGCTATGGACTATGGACTCCATTTTATCTTGCGCTTGATGGAAGTCTTTATTTCTAAGGTTTAAATATTCAGCAAAATCTTCAAATACTTTATTTGCGTTTTTGGGCCCCAAACCGACAATTGCCGGAATAATGTTTTTGAGTGGCCCACGCTGATTTTTTCCGTTTTCATCTTCAAAAACGGAACGGAAATATTTAACTTGAAAGTTTTCATGGGGGTTGGTCATTCTACGATAGCATCTGTGCATTTTTTCTCTTATACCTTTTGTATGAAGAGAAGCGTCTATTCCCAGAGCTAAGCTTTCTATTGAATCGGAGGTTTTGAATTCCACTATTAAATCTACACCGTTTATCACGTCATCAAATTCGGTTGTTCTTTGGGCCGCTACTTCTATATCTTCAGTTTCGAACCATTGCTCCAGAAGATAAGTCATTACTATTTCCATAGCTTCTCCTCGTTCGTTCGATTTTTCCATTTCTTTTTTTTCAGCACCCGTCTTTTCCATGCTTTTTTCGATTCTCTTGTGGGCAATTTTCAAGAGTTGTTCATCTTCCTTTATTTCATCCTTGTCGTAACCGAAATTTTCAAAGTAATCTAATTTTTTCCGTTCTCCCGGACCACCCTCCTTAGCATCCTTGGTGATCCATTTTACGGTTTGGTCCATACTTGTTCGACTTAATTCAAAGCTTTTTTCCGGACTATTGAACATTTCTTCCTATTAAATAATTATGTTTAAAATCCACTATTTTTATTTTTGCTATTTCCCCTACTTTACCTTCGGACAAGACTACCGCTTTGCCGTTTGGCAGCCTTCCGAGCATGCTTTTATTTTTCCCCTTTCTGACTATTAGGGTTTTGAAGATTTGCCCCTTCACTTTTTTATTATCATTTAATCTGATCTTTTTTGCAAGCTTAGTCACCTTTCTCGACCTTTCCTTTTTTATTTTGCTGGGCATGTCTTTCAGCTTTGCCGCTTCGGTTTTTGGTCTTTCCGAATAGCGTGTAATGTTTATTATATGTGGTTTGGTTTCCTCTATCAGATTGACGGTTTTTTGAAAGTCATTTTCCGTTTCAGTGGGAAAACCGACGATTATATCCGTAGAAAGTAAAGGATTTTTTAGCTTGCTTTTTATTTTTCCAACCATTTTCTTGAATTCACTTACGGAATGTTTCCTATTCATATCCTTTAAAACTTTCTCACTTCCGGATTGAACCGGGAGGTGGATAAAATTATACAGTTTTTCACTTTCAAAAAGATCCAAAAAGTCATCGAAAAACTTGTTTACATGCCCGGGATTCATCATCCCCAATTTTAACCTGAAGTCCTCATTAAGATTTAGAAGCCCCCTTATTAAATCAATGATCATCGGTTCCCCGGACTCCATTCCGTAAACTCCCAAATCCTGTGATGTTAGCTGAATCTCTTTTTTGCCGCTTTTTAATACTTGCTTTGCTTTTTCCATTATTTCTTTTTTCGGATAGCTTCTCAATTTTCCACGAGCTAATTTTGCGCTGCAATAGCTGCAACTTCCCAAACAGCCGGTCGATATGGGTATGATTGCCGACGTGCTTTTCGGATTTGTCAATGCGGGAATTCCATTTATGTTTTTCCCCTCTGTTTTAAAAAGTTGAGATATTTTATTTGAAAAGTCGATTGGATCGTTGCCGACAATTGACAGGTCGGCCAAACTCTTTACTTCCGGATTGATTGCAGGCAAACATCCGGTAACTACTACTTTTTTTCCTTTTTTCTTTTGTTTTTTAATTTCCTTTATTATCTTTCTTTCCGTTTTGTCTATAACTCCACAGGTATTCAAAATAACGACTCTCGCCTTTTTTTCAGAAGCTTTTTGAAAACTTTCGGGAAGAGCTCTTATCAGCCCGTCGGTTTCCGCTTGATTCAGTTTACAGCCGTAGGTTTTTATTAAATATGTTTTCATTTTTTAAAACCTCCCGTTTTTTGGGGAGGTCGCTACAAATTGTGCGTCCGGAAGGATTCGAACCCTCGACCTTCTCCTTAAAAGGGAGCTGCTCTACCAACTGAGCTACGGACGCATCAGACTACACTTATTTTACAAAAATTAGGAAGAATGTAAAGAAAAAAATCGGGAGAGCGAATCTCTCCCGATAAAAAGGTCTTTAAAGTGTATTAATTATATAACCTATTGTTTTTTTTGTCAAATCAAAGCCCCTCATTACTTAAATTGTTAAGAGCTTCCTTTTGTTTTTTAGTCAACTTCTGAGGAACTTCAATCGTTAATTTTACATACATATCTCCTCTTTTATATCCGGAAAGTTGAGGCATTCCTTTTCCGGAAAGCTTTAGCTTTTTCCCCGGCTTCGATCCTTTGGGGATCTTTAGTTTTACTTTTTTAATTTCCCCCTTCTTATTAAAAGCGGGAACTTTAATCGTTCCTCCCATTGCGGCTTTGCTGAAAGATATTTCCGCTTCATGATAAAGATCCATTCCGTCTCGCTCGAACAAGTTATTTTTTTCAACTTCTACGTTCACTAAAAGGTCACCGGGTGGAGAGTTTTTCTCTCCGGCGTGACCTTTGGAGGAGACTCGTAAGGTTTGTCCACTGCTTATTCCGGCCGGTATTTCAAAGCTCACCTTTTCAATTGACTCCACCCACCCCTTTCCTTTACATTTAGGACATTCATTTTCGGGGATTTCTCCGGATCCTTGGCACTTGTTACAGGTTACAACTTGCGCAAAAGTTCCAAAAAAGGTCTTTCTTTTTTCTTTGCGCTTGCCTTGTCCGTTACATTGCGAACAAGTTTTCATTTTTTTGTTCTTGGCCCCGGTTCCATTGCAAGCCTTACAATTATTTTTCTTTTTCAGAGATTTGTTCTTTTTAACTCCGGTGAAAGCTTCCGCTAAACTTATCTTTAATTTAATTCGTATATCCGCTCCTTTTCTCCCTTGAGCTTTTGAAGATTGTCTTCCGAAACCACCACCGAAAATACCTCCGAATATATCACCCAAATCATCAAAATCAAAATCAGTTTGATTGAAATCACCTTGATGAGCCCCTTGAAAACCACCGAAGCCGGCGCCCCGATTGGTGCCCGCTTTTCCGTATCTGTCATATTGCCCTCTTTTATCTTCATCGGAGAGAACTTGGTAGGCCTCATTTATCTTTTTGAATTTTTCTTCGTCCCCACCTTTGTCCGGGTGGTGCTTATGGGCCAATTTTCTGTAAGCTTTCTTTATCTCTTCTTGGCCGGCATCTTTGGAGACGCCTAATATGTTATAGTAATCTTCACTCATAACTCATAAATTAATAATCCGAAAGCCCCCTTAAAATTTTCCGGGGGCTTTCGAGCTTTTAGTCTACTTTTCTTCATCTTCATTTTGCGAATCCGTAGAAGAGCCTTCTTCATCTTCCTCTTCTACATAGTCGGCCTCTTCCGTCTCTTCCGCTTGATCATCTTCTTTTGCCTTTTTTTCGTAAACCTTGGCTCCTATTTTTTGAACTTTTTCGGAAAGTTTTTCAGTTTTTTCTTTAATTTCTTCCGCTTTTTCAACATCGTCGGTTTCTTTCAATTCTTCCAGCTCTTTTAACTCCTCTTCAATTTCTTCAATGTCTTCCTTCGGAAAATCATCTCCCATCTCTTTTTTTGTTTTTTCAAAGCCGTAAATAAGAGATTCCGCTTCCGATTTGGCGTCGAGAAGCTCTTCTTGTTTCTGGTCTTCTTCGGCGTGTTCTTCAGCCTCTTTTTTCATTTTTTCAATCTCTTCGTCGGAAAGTCCGCAAGAGCCCTCTATTCTGATGGATTGCTCTTTTCCGGTTCCCTTGTCTTTCGCCGATACGCTTAAGATTCCGTTGGCGTCTATGTCGAACGTAACTTCAATTTGAGGGACTCCTCTGGGAGCGGGGGGGATTCCGTCCAGAATGAACTGACCCAAGGACTTGTTATCTTTCGCCATTGGTCGCTCACCCTGAAGAACGTGTATCTGAACTGAGGTTTGATTGTCGGCAGCAGTAGAAAACGTTTCCGAAGCGGAAGTTGGAATAGTCGTATTTTTGTCGATCAATTTAGTGAATTTACCACCCAGAGTTTCTATACCGAGTGAAAGCGGTGTTACATCCAAAAGCAATACGTCTTTGACGTCTCCGCCCATAATTCCTCCCTGGACTGCAGCACCTACGGCAACAACTTCGTCGGGATTTATCTCCTTATTCGGCTCTTTGCCCAAAGTCTCCTTGATTCTTTCTTGAATAATCGGAGACCTGGTTTGCCCACCGACTAAAACTATTTCATCGATTTTATCCAAATCTATTCCTGATTCTTTAATCGTCTCTTTGGTCATTTCAATCGATCTGTTTACGTACTCTTCTACCAGGTCCTCAAATTTGGATCGGGAAAGACTGTAATTCAGATGTTTCGGCCCGTCATCATCGGAGGTAACGAAAGGAATATTCATCTCCGCCTTCTTCGTTGAAGAAAGCTCAATCTTTGCCTTTTCCGCTGCTTCTTTGAGCCTCTGTAAGGCTAATTTGTCTTTGGAGAGATCTATTCCGCTTTCATTTTTGAACTTTTCCACCATCCAATCTAAAATTTCGTTATCGAAATCTTCTCCTCCCAAGTGACTGTCACCACCACTGGCTTTAACTTCAATGGTATCATCCCCGACTTCCAGAATGGAAACGTCGAAGGTTCCGCCTCCGAAATCATATACGAGAATCTTTTGGTCTTGTTTTTGGTTTAATCCGTAAGCTAAAGCGGCCGCTGTCGGTTCATTTATCACTCTCTCTACTTCGAATCCGGCTATTTCTCCGGCAATCTTGGTCGCTTTTCTTTGTGAGTCGTCAAAGTAAGCGGGCACGGTTATTATTGCTTTCTCAATCTCCTCCCCTAATTTTTCTTCGGCGTCTTTTTTCAGCTTCTGAAGAACCATTGCTGATATTTCGGGGACCTTTCTCCATTTATCATCGAACTTAATTTCTACACCCTCTCCGTCTTTTTCTTTCCTGATTTCATAAGGAAGATTCTTCTTGCTCTTTTTTACCTCATCACTGTCGTAGTGTCTTCCGATGAGTCTTTTGGCGGCAAAAATAGTGTTTTCCGGATTGGTAACTTGTTGCCTTCTGGCGATCGATCCGACGAGCCGTTCCCCTTTTTTGCTCATAGCTACAACTGAAGGGGTTGTTCTGTCGCCTTCTTTGTTTTCTAATATTTCCGGGTCTCCACCTTTTACCACCGCCATTGCAGAAAAGGTTGTTCCCAGATCTATTCCTAAAATCTTACTCATTTTTTGGACTCACGGCTTGAAAATTCACCGATTGTCAGTTAAGTTTTAATATTATTTAGCTACTTTTACTCTGGCGGGTTTTATAAGTTCTCCGTTTAAGAGATATCCTTTTCTTACTTCTTCAACCACTGTTCCCGAGTCTTTTTCAGACTCCACCATGGAAACCGCCTCGTGAAGATTGGGATCGAACTCTTGACCCACGGAGTCAATCGATTCCAATCCATAGTCTTGGAGAAGCTTGATTAATTGCTTTTTAATGTTTAAAAGCCCTTGAACACAGTCATCGCCTATTTTTTCTTTCGGTATATTTTTTTCCGCCACTTCAAAGTTGTCGACGACATCCAGTATCTCTTTTATCAGTTTTTCCCTTTCTCTCTTTTTCGCTTCCACTAATCGGGATTTTTCGTGCTTTTTGTAATTAACAAAATCGGCTCTGGCCCTTTTCCAACCTTCGAGATATTCGTTCTTTTCCCTTTCCAGGCTTTCTATTTTTTCTTCAGCATCACTCTTCTTCTTTTCTTCTTTTTTCTTTTTTTCGTTCGTCATGACCGTTTTCCAGCAATTTAACTAATGAATTTATTAAAGTTATATTCTTGTCATAAGCCATTCTTTTTGGTCCCAAGATTGCCAAGATGCCTTCTTCTCCCTCGGAAAATCTACATCTCGATATCAAAATGGAAAAATCTTCGGCTTCAAAAGGGTTTTCTTTTCCTATGTAAATCTTGACTTTATCATCTTTCAGGTTATCAGAAAACCTACTTCCGAAATCTTCTTCGAATTTTTTGGTTAGCTCCAAAAAAGAATGAATCTTTTCTATGTCCTTAAACTCCGGATACAGCAAAGCTTCTTCGAAACCCTCTTTCCAATAAAGATTTTTCTTTAAAAGATAAGAATAAGTCAGAGAACTGGAGAGTCCGGCTAAAAATCCGGTTAATTCCCTTAAAAAGTTAAACTTATTTTCAATCCGTCTCTCCATCATACTTACCCTCTTTTCCAGTCGGTTGTTGATCAAGTCCTCTCCTTCAAGCAGTTTGTTTACGAAGTGCCTGTAGCCTTTGTCGGAAGGAACTCGACCCGCCGAACTATGGGGTTGTTCCAAATACCCCTCTTCAACCAGCTTTTTGAGATCATTCCTTATCGTCGCCGGAGAAACTCCCAAATTATAGTTCTTTTCTATATGTCTTGAACTGATCGGTTCCGCTAAGTCTATATAATCTCTAATCACTATCTCTAAAATCTTCCACTGTCTTTTAGTTATATCCATGGATAAAAAAAGATGACCATCTTCTGATCCTTATGATAAAAAATTAGCAGACGAATGTCAAGAGTGATAATTTATGTTTTTTATAAAAACTCCAGCCTCTCCAGGGATTTGAAAGCCAGCTTTTGAGCCGTTTTGTAGATAATTATAGAAAGAATCAAAAACGGTAAAATGAATTGATAATTTTGAGTTAAAAATATTCGGTAAAGAAGAAAAGCGCTTAGTCCGCTGTATATCAAGGAAATTAAGATAAACCCTACTCCCGGAGCGGAAGTGCTCAGTCGTTGCGGATCGTCCGTGTCGAAATTGATAAAAATAGTTCCCAGAGAAAGCCCGACCATATTTAAAGTTATAATGCCGATTATTATTACCACCGTTAAGGGGACGAGCACCTCTCCGGCAATCGAAAGAGGTATTGCGTATATCATAATTGCAATGGCCCCCATAGCTGCAAGCAAAGTGGCGTAAAACAAGGATTTTTGACGGAATATTTTCTTCAAATCAATCGGGGCTGATCCTATAATCCAAGAAGTATTACCTTCCTGACTGAAGGAAGGAAATACGAACCTTAGTATTAAAGCGCTTATAAAAAAGAGAATTCCTCCGGTTTGCACGCTGGGAGTAAAGCCGGCCAAAGCCGCCTCCTCACTAACACCGATGCCGACATATCTTTCCAGTAGATTGACTACACCGACCTGGGCGAACATAAGAGTCATAAGAAAAGCAAACCAGAATAAGTTCTTTGCCGACCGGAAATTGGTTAGAACTTCTTTTCTGAAAATTACTTTTTCCGGACTCTCCGGCGGATTCTTCATTATCGGTTTTCGTTTGACTCTTTTTTTGCTTTTCGCTTCGAAGGATCCTTCTTGAAAAGTTTGCCAGATATAGAGAAATTTTGACTTCAGGCTTTTAAAAACAATGAGAGTGAGTAAGAGCGTTACGAATACGACTCCCGCATATCGCAAAGCTTGCCCCGGATTTCCGAGTTGAAGATGGTGGGTCATCATTGCCGGAAAGTGAGAGGGAAAGACGGAAAAGCTTTCTATCATGTGGGTTAATGCGGGATCTATTGTTTCCTCAACCTGAAAAAGCTCATTAATATCCACTTCGACGACTTGTCTCCATACGGAAAATCCGGCAAACAGACAAATTAACGCCATAATACCGGCCAATACCTTGAAACTCTTCAAGTTTATCAATTTCATTATGATCGAAACGATAAATATAATTATTATGGCCAAAGCTCCAATAAAAAAGGAGAAAAATATAATAGCGAAAAAAGCCATTAGTAGATAAGGAAGAGAAAAAGTAAAAACGGTTCTAACGGCAAAAAGAAGAGGCAGGGCCAATACTATTATCGGCCAGGAGGAGTCGATCAAAGCCCTGAAAAACTTGACCCAAGAGAGACCTTCGTAGCTCGGTGAGGCCATAATCCAACCGTCTTTTTCATTTTTGAAAAAATTAAACAGTCCGAAAATTACGGTACTCGTAAAAATTAAAAATCCGGTTATCAGGAAAAAGAGTTGATAGATATAAAGCGGTACGGCCTCCATCATAAATGGATCCGTTTCTTCCTGAGTAAAGCCGAGACCTTCTTTGGTGAAATAAAAAACGCCGTAAGCCAAAAGACCGACCGCTAAAACCATCAAAGCCGTAACCAGTAAACGGGATTCGGTTTCTTTTTCGAAGTATCTCTTTATTCTTTTTGAGTAATAGGAAAAGTATTTATTCATTTTTGCTGAAGTGGTTGTAAATTTCCAAAAGTGACGCTTCCGGATGGCTCATTTTCTCTCTCAGCTGATTGATTGAGCCGGTTTCTTTTAGGACTCCCCTGTGGAGGACACCCACTCTTGTAGAATGTTTTTCGGCTACGGGTAAAGTGTGTGTGGCCATAAATATGCTACCGCCCTTGTTAACGAAATTAGAGAGCAGCCTCATAGCCGTTTTCGCCGCCTCCGGATCCAATCCGACTATGGGTTCATCCACCAAGATTAAGTCCGGCTTATGAAGTAGAGCGGCCAATATGGTGAATTTTTGCTTATTACCTCTGGAATAGTTTTCATAATATTTTCTCTCTATTCCTTCCAGATTGAAGTGCTTCAGAAGTTCGGGGACTTTTTCCTTAATTTTCTGTTTATCCATTCCGTATAGAGCTCCGGAAAAGTATAAAAACTCTTCTCCGGTAATATGAGACCAAATTTTGGGTTCGTCGGGTATATAGCCGATCTTGGCCTTGGTTTCTTTGGGGTTGGAGATTATACTTTTGTTTTCTAAAAGAATATCTCCTTCAGTTGGATGGAGAAGCCCCAAAATACACTTTATTATGGTGGTTTTTCCCGATCCGTTGGGGCCGATGATTGAGAAAAACTCCCCTCTTTCCACTTCTAAATCCACTTCTTTTACGGCTGTAAGATCTTCGAATTTTTTTGTTAGTTTTTTTATTTTTAGCATTTAGTTTTTTTTATTTTAAAAAAAGGTGACCAAGATTAAATAAATTCCGACAATCAAGCTGAAGTAGAGTGATATCATTATCGGAATCGACGATTTCAAGTTTTTGATTATTTTAATAGTCAGATCAATAAAGAGAAGTCGGAAAAGGCCTTCCAGGAGAAAAAGCCAGCCGGTAATCGTTATTACTCCTTTCCAGTTCAGCTCCCAAATATTATGAGAAACTATTATGATAATTCCTACAGCTGAAAAAAGAAATCCGGTAAGTAGGATTAGCGCCTTTGATCTATGTAGTCTGATAGCCGTCTTGAAGGCCGTTTTATTAATTAGCAGTATAGCGGAAAAAAGGAAAAGCGTAAGCCCCAATACTTGCCCAAAAATTAAAGAGGTGTCCATGTATATTATTTATTTAACTTATTTAATTTTTTAAAAAGAGTTTTATTGTCTCTATAAAGAAAGGAGGTAATTCCCATCTCCTTTGCCGCTTTCACGTTCATCAGGGAGTCGTCTATAAACAGGCAATTTTCCGGTTTTTCATCAATTAACTCCAATATTTTTTGATAGGCGCCTTTATTCGGCTTCATCACGTTTTCCGTTGTCGGATTTGCTACCGCTTTAAAGGTCTTTTCAATACCTAATTCTTTCAGTAGCTTTGAAAAATCCCCACCGCAATTGGTTAATATGGAAGCTTCATAATCGCTTTTTTCAATCCAGTCAACAAGCTCCCGGTTCAAGCCGTCCGCTTGTTTCAAGACACCTTGCCAGTCGCAAATTATGTGATTGAAATTATTCATCCTCGATTATCGATTATCTTTATATTTACTTTTCTTACGGTTCTGGGGCCATCGAGCTCAACCAAAAATATCTGTTGCCAGGTGCCCGTCAAAATATCTCCGTCGACCGGAAAAGTTTTTTCTTGGCCGATAAGCCCGGAAAGAATATGACTTCCGGCGTTGTTGTCAATCCTGTCATGCAAGAAGCTCCTTTCTTCCACTTGAGATTGTAGAAAGTTCACCCAGTCCTTTTTTAGATTCGGTTCGTTTTCGGTTATTAAAATTGCAGCAGTCGAATGGGGTGTAAAAACGGATACCACTCCCCTTTTCCCCTTTGCGGCTTTTTTTACCGCGTCGGTTATATCTATAAGCTCGTATTTTTTATTCGTAGAAAATTCTTTTTTGATCATATATGTTAAAGAGGGAGAAATTATTCTCCCTCTTTATAAATTTTACAAAAAACTCCAACCATATCTGTCGGATGCGTCTCCCATTGCGTGAGACAGCTTTTTAAAGGGCGAGGGCTTATCGGAAAAACGCGTCTCTTTTTTGGCTTTCGGAAAATGTATTAGCTTTTCCACTTCTGCACTTGCGGAAGCCTTATTGTCTTGCTTTTTCGCCGTCTCTTCCGATTTCGGAAAACTAATCACTTTCTCGGAATTTTTTTCCTTTTGCATGGATTTTCCCCCTCCTTTGATTTTAGTGTAAATTACCATTATCTTTTTGTCAACTGAAAATATGTAAAAATTTAACAAGAATGATCTTGAATAAGTAAAGGCAAAAGCTAACAACCAGACCAATCGAGCCCAAAACCGTTCCGTAAATCAATACGTCCATCAACCTTTCAAAAACAAGTTCTATTTGATCGGTTAAGACATTGAAGTGGAAGAGAATAAAAACGATTGAAAAAATAAAAAGTAAGCTTAACGCGGAATTTTCAAGGTCTTTTTTTGACGGTATTATGCAAACCACTATCGAAATAATAAGATAAATTAAAGCCCAAAATTGCCACAGGTTATAGTTTTCAGCGAAAAAGACCTTTAATTCTTCTAAAAATTCTATGGACGAATAAAATTCAGGTGGGTTAAATTGACTAATCTCAAAAATGAAATATAAAACGGCTATCCCGCCAAAAACCGGAAAAAGGGAAATTACTGCCGGACCCAAGATCGGTAGAAGTGGTTTTCCGTGCTTGATAAAGCCCCCTTTTGTTGAAAAAATCTTAGTCTTTTTTATCTTCGCTCCGGTTAAAAGACAGGCTATCAAATGAGAAAGCTCATGGATTACCGTCCCCGGAAAAAGAACCAAGCCGTATTTTTGACCGGAAAATATTTTTAAAAAATAGCCGGTAAGATAACTTATGGTTAAAAGAACTATCAGTGAAAAGAAAAAGTTTGAAAAAGTAATCATGTTTTTAAGCCAAAACGCTTTCTCTGGTTGAGTCTAAGATGAATAAATTGGATCTATTTTTCATTTCCGCTATTTTATATACCGCATCAATATCCTTTTTTTCAAATGGAAAGACATGAATGTCTCCTTCCGGTGTTTTGCTTAATATTTCATTGAAGTCACCTATTACGGCATCAACCTCACTGTTGTGGGGTAGACGAGCTTCGTAGATTAATTTATGGAGATATTTTTCCGCTTTTCCCTGCTGGTCTTCGTCTTCCACACACATTCGAAGAATTATTTGGCCGTCCCAATTTTCTTTTATGCTGTAGGCGGTAAGAAGGGCCAAGTCGTAGTGCCTGTTTTCAAACATGTCTTCATTCAAAACCCGGGAAGTTATCCAAACATGAATGCTTTCTTCCGTACCGAGCCCCATCTCGTCATCTTTATCGAAAAGCATTAATCCGTAACGCTTTCTTATCGAAGAGTCTATTATTTTTTGTAAGTCCGCCGGATTCAGTTTGCTCGGTCTGTATGGTAAAAATAAAATATTGGGAGAAAATACTTGGCTCTGAATCGCTTCCATGGAAACCGTTAAGGAGTTAACGTAATCAACGGCTTGTATTTCCGAATAGGAAGTGAATATTTTTTCACCCCGAAACTTATTTACCACTCCGGGAAGTTTTTTTATCTCTCGGTCCAGCTCTTCTTTCGTTAAATCTTTTTCCTCCGGATTATTTTCAATATCTTTACTCAAATTAAGCCCCAAAACGGTCATTCTTCCGTTGGGATGAGCGATCGACTTAATCAGAGGAAAATTACCGATCATAGCTTTGGTGGACAAAACGGGAACGACCATGTTCGGTTTCCAAATGTGGAGAGAAGACTCCGGAAGACTTTTTGTTTTTTCGGCCGCCCACTCGGAAAAAGCTCTGAAAACCCCCGAACGAACATCCCCTTTCTCGTGAGGTAATGGTTTTCTGGTTAAAAGAGTGTAAATTGCGAAGATAACAAGAATGGCTATCAAACTGGCATACACGTTTATCAGAAACATAATCACCAAGGACATCAAAGCCCCGTACATCGGAACTATCATCGGAATTTTAAAGGTCGGCCTGAAACTTCGAAGCCCTAAAAATTGCTCTAAAAATACTGCTAAATTGATTACTACGTAAGCAATAAGGAAAAACATCGTTAAAATTTGGGCTACGGAATCGAGTGAACCGGTAATTATTATCGGAAAAAGAATCAATCCGGTTAGAAGAACTGCATTTCGGGGCTCCTCTTCGTCTTTATCCGCTGATAAGAAATTACTTCCGGGCAAAACCCCACTATGGGCCATAGCTTCCAAGACTCGGGGAGCAGCAATCATTACCGTTAAAGCACTGGAAAGTGTTGCCGCCAAAACACCGAATATTATCAGAGTGGGAAAAGCGGAAATTTCGACCAATATCAATGGGTTTTCCAGAAGCTCACTGACAGTGCCGCTATAAGAAAGAACCCAGGCCATTGCCAGGTAAATCAAAGTGCTTACACCCAACCCCCAAAGGATTCCCTTGGGGATTTGCCGCTTGGGATCAGTCAGCTCACCCGACATTCCTATACCGGCCATTAATCCGGTTACCGCCGGGAAAAATATTGCGAATATGTTCCAAAACTCACCTCCCCGGGCAACCATGGTCGGCACCTTGGGGCTGCCCGGAATGCCCGACCCGAGAAATATAAAAGTCAAAACCAGGCATATCAATCCGAAAACTACGGTCTGAAATTTAACCGCCAATTTAGTGCTTGCGAAAGTTAAAAACAAAAGAAATATGAAAGATACGAGAGCAACAGAACTGATACCATGGCCGGGGAAAAATGCTTGCCAAGTTTCGGAGAAACCGAAAATATACAAAGCAACGGAAAAAGCTTGAGCCAGATAGAGCGGAATTCCTATACTACCCCCTATTTCCAATCCGAGGGTTTTGTTGATTATTGAATAAGCTCCGCCGGCTCCGATACGGACGTTACTGGATATCGAACTCAGGGAAAGCCCCGTCGAGAGGGTTACCGAGACGGAAAGAAGTATAATAAATATGGCTCCAGCTATACCCGCACCCCCTACTACGTATCCTAATCTTAAAAACAAAATTACTCCCACTATACTCAAAAAGGTGGGGACGAAAACTCCTTTGAATGTTCCGAATTGATTTGATCCTGTTTCTTCCTTCGGCATATTTATAAATTATATCAGATTTTTCAAATTATTTGAATTAAGGCGCCGGAAGCTCGTTCTGATAGTCGGCAAGCAGCAACCCTCACTCTTTGTCTTTCCGGGGACTGCCGTCTATATGGCTCGAATCAAAATAGCTTCCGGTCCTCCTTCTTTTTCAGTTATTATATTGACCATCCAGTGGATTCCGTATATCAAATAAACGTATAGTAGCCCTCCTTTCTCCCAAAAAACCTTGTTTCTCTTCGTTTTCTTACCGTTTTTACTGTGGGCCGCTTTGCCTTCGGGTCCTTTGTAGATTTCCAATTCCACTATTTTTCCTTTTTTAAAAATCTTACTTTCTAATTTTCTAACGATCGTTTTACCCAATAAGTCTTCGGCCACTTTTTTAGTTGGTCGTATGTAAAAGTTTCTATCTAATCTCATTAAACGGTAACATTGGTTATGACCTCTTGATAAATTTCCATTATTTTGGGCATGGAAATAATAAGCCCGATAACCGGAATAGCGATAATAATTATCTTTAAGATTATAGAGGTAATATAGACCCTTTTGATCAAGCGGATATTCTTCCCGATTTCTTCAATTTTTTCCCCTTGTTTTTTTAATTCTTCTTCCATATTTTTCATATTTGGTTGATTTAATTTTTATTTCCGAGTTCTTTTTTATAAGCATATTCAACCATATGCTCATTTTGAGTCCTGTTTATTTTTTCGAAGCTCCCGTTTGATTCTTTTTCGACCAAATCAAGTGATTTTTTTTCCAGGGCAACCGGATCATTGGAGATTAAAATTCCAATATCACCGACAATCGGGTCCATTTTTTTACCTATGCAATCACAATCCTTGGTAATATTTTTCAAAACGTTGATGTAAACTAAATTTTTCTCCAAATAATTAACTATCGCTCCGGCGTAATCAACGATTTTTTCTTGAAGCTCTTTGTTTGTTGATCCGCCCCAAGGAACGGAAACCGCCCCGTAATCACAAACGGCAATGCACATGGCACAGCCGATGCATTTTGCGGAATTAATTTCCGCCCCTTTATCGGTCATTTCAATTGCGTTTACGTCGCAGTTTTCAATACAGACGTTGCACTTGGTGCATGTATTTTTATCTATTGAAGGACTTACATCGGAATGCATGTGAAGTTTACCCGCTCTGGATCCCAAGCCCATTCCCAAATTTTTAAAAGCGCCGCCGAAGCCGGTGGCGATATGTCCTTTAAAGTGGGATAAGACAACTAATGAGTCGTATTTTTTAAGCCCCTCCCCTATTTTAGCTTTTTTAATTTTCCCTTTTTTTGATTCCAGTTCCATTGATTTTTCACCTCGCTTACCGTCTAAAATATCTATGGGAGCAAAATCAAAACCGTGCTCTTTTGCGGTTTGGATGTGGTCTTTTTTGTTGGTTCTCGAACCCTTATACAAAACGTTACACTCCACTAAACTAACTTCATAACCCAAATCGGTAATTTTATCATAAACCGCTTTTGCCAGTCTCGGATCCAAATAAGTTTCATTTCCTTTTTCACCGAAGTGAACCTTTAAACCGACTTTACCTTTCAGCTTTGACTCGTCTATTCGCTCTACGATTTCCTTTATGTCTTTTGAAAAAAACACTTTACTCATTTTATTTTATTAGGTCATCTTTGTAATTTTCGGATCTTCCACCGTCGGCTTCCATAAACTCTTCGTAGGTTGGAATTTCACAAACGATTATTTTTCCGTCCAAAAAGTCAGAGTAAACCAGTTTGGCCCCTTCACCGTCTATATCCAATCCGGTGGTTTGATTTCCGGCCACCAGGGCGTCCAGTATTTCGCCGGATTGCACATCGAAAAAAAGAACTGATCCCCATTCGGGACCGGGAACGGAGTAATCTCCGGACGGATGATTTATTCCCCTGTTGGAGACTATGAGAATTTTTTTGTCCGGAGTCAGCCTTATCGTATTCGGATTGTTGTCGGTCTCCAAAAAAGGCTTCGTCTCCCCCGTTTCTTTTTCTACTCGGTAAATAGCGCTCAACGCCATATCGGAGACGTAGAGATGCTCTCGGTCACCCACTATGGTTCTCATAGCTCCCCCGGTTTCAATTAAAACTTCGAAGTCACCCGTTTCCGGATCCATCTTTTGGATCTCCCCATTGGCAAACCCGGCTACATACAGCTTATTTCTGCTCAAATAGATTCCCCGGGGAGTTCTTACGGTTGAAATTCTCTCCGTAGATTTATCTTCCAAATTAATTTTGGAAACATCGTTTCCGCTCCAATTAGAGACGTAAATCGTCTCTTCGTTTTTCGAAAGCTCCATTACTTTGGACCAAGTACTTTCCGTCGAATAAGTTTTTTTCGGTATCTTTGTTTCTCCGTTAATTTGAAATACCCTTCCCGTCTCCATCTGACTGACATAGGCCTTGGAGCCGGTTTTATTGAATATAATTTCCACTCCGCCTCCGTCGGGAAGCTGAATCTCGGTTCTCTGCCCCGTTTCAGTGTTGAAAACAACTACGCCGTAACGCTTATTCATCAGCGAAGTCACCCAAATTTCCTCCGTCTCGGGACGAAAAGCAACCGCTTTGGGGGAAGGAATTCCTTTAAGCTCATATTTACAATTTACCAATTGGTTCGGATGGTTTTCCACCTTTTCAACCGTCCCCTTTTTTGTTGTTGTCTCTTTTACTTCTTCTAAAAGCTCTTCCTGTTTGTCTTCTTCATCTCTTTCAGCTTCTCCGTTTTCTTTTTGCTCATCATTTTTTTCTTGAGATGACTCGGAAACATCTTCGGTCACGTCGGATTTTACCGGTTCACTTTCCGGACTGTATCCGGCATTGAAAACGGCAAAAATACCGATAAATGCAATTATTCCTATGGAAATTATTAAATATATTTTATTCGGCATCGGGATTGTTTTTAAAATACTTGGGATTTCTGGCTTCCACTTTTTTTATAAGCCTGTCAAAAAGGAAAAACTCTCCGTTTTTTAAATACAAATAACCGGCTAAAGAGGCAAAAAAAGCGCCCAAAGTGTCCAGAATCAAGTCATGCATCGTATCGATTACTCCCAGCCTGGTATCGAAGTAGCCGTAAATGTATTCCAGGTCTCTCGCCTTTTGCATGTTGGTTCCGAAAAACTCATCCATTCCGAACTCGAAGATTTCCCACAAAACACCCAAAGAAAGAGCAAAGCAAAATCCGAGTAGAGCAATCAGAAACGGAGATGTCTTCAGTTTTCCGGTTTTATAAAGTGAATAAGGGATTAAAAAGCCCAAAAATCCGAGCCCCAGTCCACTTATGGCGTGAAGAAGAGAATCGAACCAGTGGAAACGGTAGTAAAAGTCCTGGACCCCTCCCAAAAAAACACCGGCGTATATGAAAACTATCAAAAGAAGTTGAAGCTCACCGGGAAGATAGAAATCGTATTTGTCCTGAGCTGCTTGAACGATAAAAAACAATAAAAAGGTTAGAAAAATAAGAAATGTATTAAGCCAGTTTTGCTCCCAGACACTTATCGGAAAAGCGATTATAAGGCTAAGTAGTATAACTAAAGTTATTATTTTATACGGCTTGCTTCTTTTTTTGAACTTTGAAAACATTTTGTCTCTCTTAAATTACTTTGATAATTATATATTAAATTTCGGTTTTTTGAAAATAAAAGGAGAGGCTCACTGCCTCCCCCAATTTAAGTCAACGACTCGCAATTTATCTATTCTATAACCGTGCTCTGAAATAAGATCAAAAGCTCCTCTTTCTAAAACACCTCCTTTCCTTGATTAATTATAACAAAAATTGTTTTTAATAAAAAAAAGAGGGCACGATTGCCCTCCGAATTACTTAGCTTTTTTCTCCTCTTCTGCCCTGTAATTATCCACCGTTGGCTTACGTCGTCGAAAAGTTATCGGTACGCCACATTCACTACAATAGTTATGTGTTTTTAGGAAGGCTTCTTTGTTACCACATGCCGGACAGCATTTGAATTCTGTACTCACCAGTATCCCTCCTCTTTTAAAGCTTTTATTAATTTAGAATATCACAAAAAAAATCTAAAGGGAAGTGGGAAAATCCAAAAAGACGCTTTTAACACTGAACCTTTTTTGTATCTTTTTCTTCAGAGCGATTATTCCCAAAGTTTCACTTGCGTAATGGCCCAAAAACAAAACGTTTATTTTTCCGTCTCTGGCTACTTCGGCGATATCTCTTTCTTCTCCGGTTATCAGCAGATCCAAATTTTTTTCCAGCGCTTCGTAGATACACCCCCCTCCGGAGCCGCTCACCGCTCCTACCTTTTTAATATTTTCCGGTCCGAAATTGAGTAATTTGCACTCCTTGTCCAAAATTTCCTCCATCTTTTCCGTTATCTCGAATACGTCTCCTTTTGTTTCTCCTATCCATCCGATTTCGTCGGCCATGCTTTCCTTCGGTTTAACTGATATCTTTTTTAAAATCTGAGCGTTGTTTCCCACTTCTTCGTGTTTATCCAAAGGAAGATGGACTGCGTATAAAGAGGTGTCGGTTTCAAGCAAGGGTTGAATTCTTTTTTTCATCCAGGATTTGACCGACGGATTGGACTTTTTCCAGAAAATTCCATGATGAACAATGACCAGGTCCGGATTTTCTTCTAAAATTTCTTCGAAAACCTCTCCCCCGGCGGTTACACAAAAGGCAATTTTTTTCACCGTTTTAGACCCCTCCACCTGCAGGCCGTTCCAACTTTTATCTTCCACTTCGTTAACTTGAAGATAGTCATTCAAAAAATTTACTATGTCTTTTAATTTTTCCATACTTTTTGTTTTTTTGAAGTATAGCAATTTTAAAATACTTTTCAAAAAATAGTTTAAAAGAAAGCCCCTTTCGGGGCTTTGTCTATCTCCTCCTTAGTACCATTCCGGTGAACGGAGAGACTCTGACATTATCCGCTTCAAAGCGGTGAATGTCTTTTACTCCCGCCTTGTTTTCGTTTACTACTATGCTTAACTTCTTTTTTTCTTCGAGCCGGAAAGTATTCCACCGGTTATCGAAGTTATAAAGAACCAAAATTTCTTTCCAGTTGTCACCGTTGGCTCCCTCAATCAACTTGAATCCTACTGCGTTACCCGGTGCTTCAATAAAAGAGAGATGCCTCCTTATCATCTCCGGATCAGCCATTCGAAAGGCCGGATGATCTTTTCTTAAGGTTATTAATCCTCTGAAATAATCGAAAGTATCTTGATATCTGGCCTTTCTTTCCCATTTTAATTGATTGCAATGATCGCCCGCACAATAACTGTTTCCGTGAAAATGCTTGGTTCTTAGAAATTCGTCTCCACCCTGAATGAAGGGAATCCCTTGCGAGGTAAAGACCACTACGTGGGCCAATCTGTGCATCCTCACCCGGGACTCCTTACTTAAATAAGGAAAGTCGGAGCAAATCTTATCCCAAAGGGTCAAATTATCATGGCAACTGACGTAATTTATCGACTCCCCGGCTTTTTCCGTAAAATTTGATATTTGCCAATCGTATTGGACTCCGCCAACTACCGCCTCTTTCACGTTGGTTTTTTCCTCATCGCTACCGAAGATTATTCCTTTTACCGACTCTCGAAAATCATCATTGAAGACGGCTATCCTTCTTCCCTGTTGAGACCCTTTTCCCATTCTTAAATACCACTCCAGTTGTGGCTCCGAAGAGAACCAGGGTTCTCCGTAAATTATAATTGACTTATCTATGGCGTGCAATTTTTTTTCGACCATGATCATCGTTTGTTCATCCATCAGTCCCATCAGATCGAACCGGAAGCCGTCGATGTGATATTCCTTAGCCCAATAACAAACCGAATCGACGATAAATTTACGAACCATCGGCTTTTCTGTGGCTAATTCGTTTCCACAACCGGATCCGTCGGCGAAATAACCGTTTACGAACCGGTAGAAATAGTCCGGGGCGAATTTCTGAAAAGGCGAATCTTCTCTGTGAAAGGTGTGGTTGTAAACCATATCCATAATTACTCCGATTCCCTTTTCGTGCAAGGCCATAATCAGCTTTTTGAATTCGGTTAGTCTGCTTTTATTCGACGGATTGATTGAATAAGATCCTTCGGGAACGTTGTAAAAATAGGGATCGTATCCCCAGTTGTAATGCTGGCCTTCGTCGTCAACGGTGGCAAAGTCGGCAACCGGTAGTAAATGAACATGGGTTATTCCCAAACTCTTCAAGTGATCGATTCCCGTTTTTAAGCCGTGTCCGTTAGTTGTTCCCTCTTCGGTGAAAGCCAAATATTTTCCCTTGTTTTCAATTCCGGAATTAGGAGAGGCAGAAAAGTCACGAACATGGACTTCGTATATTATCGCGTCGGTAAATTTTTCCAGTTTTACTCTTCGATCCTTGTTCCAGCCGGGAGGATCGGTACTTTTCAAGTCGACAATTAGCCCTCTTTTACTGTCGGTTCCCACTGCGCGAGCATAAGGATCAACCGACTCTTCTACCCTATCCGGATAATTGATCCGAAAAATATAATAGAACCCGGACCAATCACCGTCCAGCATTGTTTTCCAGGCGCCATCTTTTCCTTTTTCCAGCTTCTCGATTGCCAAGGGAGCAGTGTCGTTTTCCTTTCTGAAAACGAGTATTTCTACCCGGTCGGCTACGGGAGCCCAAACTGTTACCTCGGTTCTCTCTTTTTCATACCTTATCCCCAAATCATCTCCGTCGTAGAAAAAGTTTTCACAGCTTCTCTCCTCTCTCATCCGACTCACCTCCTTTGTAGATTTGTCTTCCAAAAACTATTTTTTTAAGGTACTTTCTTTTCGGAATGGAATACATTATTATATAGCTAATTCTATCTTTTGGCAATCAAGAGGAAAAATAAAAACCGGTTATAGAAAAAGGCCCGGATTTTAATCCGGAGCCCTTAGTCTATTTATACTCACCTCTCTATCTTATTTTGATATATATCTTCTCTCAATATATTAGCCATTTCGAAAAGTTTTTCTTCTTGACTGTCGGTGAGATTATTACTGAAAGCGATTTTCCGGACTTCAAATTTAGTAATATCCGGAGCCAAACTTTTGATTTCTTCTAAAGCTTTTCGATAATCTTTCCCATTTCCTTGTTTTTTCATTTTCACCCCTCCCTTTTTTACTCTACAACAAATCTTTCTATTAGTCAAAAACAGAAACCGAATTCGCAATAGTCCACTCCCCTACTTTTGTTCTTTTTAAACTCAGAAGAAGACCGCCGGCACTCAACTTTTGTCCGGCTTGATGGGCTATGGAGCGTAGGTAACAACCGCTACTGCAGACTATCTTAATTTTTGCAACCGAATACTTACTTTTAATTTTTTTTCCGGTTAATAATCGGTTCCACTCATTTAAAATTTTTTCTTGCCTAAAGTCACCGGAAACGTTTTTTATTTTAATATTTATTTTCTCCTTCAATTCAAGCTTACCTATCTCTCCTATTTCTTGGACCGAAAGTTTATAAATTTCAACCTTCTTTTCAGGAATCTCAACTTCATCCAGTCTGTCTTCCAGAGCCCACTTAAAAAGCGGTTTTCCTTTTAAATTGTATCCGGAAAAAGGCGGTAATTGAAAGTTGTAAATTCCTTCGAAAGACTTAAGTGTTTTTCTTATCTCTTTTTTGGATAATTCCTTATAATTATATTCGGGCAGTCCCAATAAATCATAGCTATCAGTCGAAAAACCGAAGAGTATCTCCGCCAGGTATTCTTTGCCGTAATTCAAGTGATCATGGAAATTCTTTAACTCCTCCCCTTTTACCAATAAGACAACTCCCTCGGCCATCGGGTCGAGTCTTCCGGCGTAGGCTATCTTTTGATTTCTAAGTTCGGGACATCTATCTTTCAATGCTTTTATCAGGTCGTAAGGAGAGATGCCTACGGGCTTGTAGGCCGGAAATAAATCCTTGTCAATTTCTTTATACATATCTTTATTTTAACAAACTTTTTCAATAAAAAGAACCGACTGTCTGTTGGACAGCCGGTTTTTATTTTAGCTTTTTGATTTGGTCATTGCCTTTTTATGATTTCGACTTCAACTCTTTCTCTTTTCTTTAACTTTCTGACTATCTCATCAATCTCTCTTTCGGTTTTTTGCCCCTTGCAAGCACCCTTTAGCTGATTGATTGCTGGTTTATGTTTATCATAAAGAAAGCTCGGGCACGTGACTTCAATCTTTTTTTACCGTAATTCATTTTCGTTATTACTCCCATATTATCCACCTCCTTTGGTAATTTTATAATAACTAAAATTAATAAATTTATCAATAAAGATTGTGTTAAGTTGTTTGTTTATGATATTTTTTCTATAATTTAAAAACATGAATTTGGAAGTGATAATTCCCGCTTACAATGAAGAAAAAAGGATTGCCGGAGTAATTAAACCTCTGGCCTCTTTTAGGTTTATAAAAAAAATAGTGGTAGTTGACGACGGATCAGCCGACAGAACCGCCGAAGTGGCCGCTGAGGCCGGTGCGGACTTGATTTTAACCCATCCTTGTAACATGGGAAAGGGGTCGGCTCTACAGACGGGAATAAAACAAGTGGAAAGTGAAATCTTTTTAATTATCGACGCCGATTTAAAAAATTTAACTGAAAAGCATATCGAATCTATGCTTTTTCACTTTAAGAAAAATCCGGAGGTGGTGATGGTTAACGGGATTATCAAAAAAGATGCCTCGATTCAGACCGATATTCAAAAGCTTATTACTGGTGTCAGACTCATAAATAAAGAGGTCTGGAAGCAAGTGGAGAAAGAAAAGATCAAAAAGGGATATGAAATAGATTTTTTAATTTATGAAAAGGCTAAAAATTTAGGAGAAGTGAAGACGGAAGTTTTGGAAGGCTTGGAGCACGTAACCAAAATGGACAAAGACGGTTTTTTTCGGGGAACTTTCATGCATTTGGTGATGTTTATTGGAATAGTTATCAAAACCGTACTCAGAAAGATTAGAAATTTTTTCAAATTAAAATAACAGAAAAAAAGAGGCGGTAAAAAATACCGCCCCTGGCTTAAAGCACTTTTAGCTCGGACTTGTTATAATGATTTGTTTAGCTCCTCTCGTAGATCGTTGGCCCTGCTTTCTACACGTCTTTTTTCTCTTCTGAGTTCTTTCTTTTCTTTTTCTGATAAATTGGCTGATTCCAGCCTATTTTCCAGCTCGCTTACCCTATTACACTTATCACACCATTCCCTATGAATCGGATCATCTGATAACTTGCCGTAGATCTGAGGCATATGTTTTCCCTCCTTTTTTAGAATTTTGATAAATTCCAATTTTGTCCATAAAAATTTTTTCCCTGATCTTACTTCACCGCTTTCTCTTCTTGCCCACTCGGCAAATCATTGAGATCAGATCTTTCTCCCCAAATACTTCTCGACTTTGCTCTGCCATCCTGCTCGCTACTCTTGGGAAAAATTTTCATCACCTCCTCGTTTGTAAAGTGCTTCCGGTTTTTTAACCGGGCCCTATAATTCAATAAATTACAAGACGCGATTAAAAAAACCTCCTTTTCGGGAGGTACTGACAACTACTATTTTTTTTGAAACTAAGTCAGCCTCCCGAATAATCCTTCC
>Ga0207421_10000557_pt1 | contig 48337 bp, 45 predicted proteins | sample SodLakKL_010_SED_4_FD_187542 | JGI IMG/M metagenome (GOLD analysis project Ga0207421, IMG submission 187542) | Alkaline sediment microbial communities from Lake Tanatar, Kulunda Steppe, Russia - 8KL_010_SED (SPAdes) (version 2) | ecosystem: Environmental > Aquatic > Non-marine Saline and...
CTATCCGCGCAATCTCGAGCAGGCCGAGGAACTTTCGGAGATGACGGACCTCGACGTCGTGTTGATGCTCGACGTGGGCGAGGAGGAGCTGGTTCACCGGCTGACTGGCCGGCGAAGCGATCCGGAGACGGGCGAGATTTACCACCTCGAGTACAACCCGCCGGAGGACCCCGAGGTCGAGGAACGGCTGGTCCAGCGCGAGGACGATACCGAGGAGACGGTAAAAGAAAGACTTCGGGTCTATCGCGAGAATACGAAGCCGGTCGTGGCATTTTACGAGGATGAGGGACGGCTCGAGCGGATCGATGGCGAGCGAGCGCCAGACGAGGTCTGGGCGGACGTGAAAGAGACGATCACGGCGGCGACTGAGTAGGTTGGTCAGTCGGTTTCGTGGGCCGTAGAACGGTAATCAGTCGGTGTCTATCTCGGAAATCCTGATGTCAAAGTCGTGAACGGCGGGACGATTCTCGTTCATTTTGTCGGGGGTTTCGAACGAATTTCCGTCAACAGCGTAGGGAGAGCGCTCGTCTTGGAGTTCCTCGTGGAAGTTAACCGAGAGTTCATCGGCGTTTTGACCGCCTTGGTGGCTAATCGACGTCAATTGTTGGACGATCACCCCACCGTTGACAGTGGCGGTGTCATCGACGTACATCGTCGAATGGGTGGCGTACACGAGACCCGTGAGCTCTGCAGGTTCTCCCTCAAAGGTACCATTACCGAGGGTCACGTTGCCGTCGACGAACACTGTGGTTTGCGTCGCATCGAAGTCCTCGGCCCCGAGAGTCGCGTCGTGATTCAGAATGAGGTCGCCGTGAACGTGTACGTCGAGATTATCTTCGGCCGTCAAATTACCGAATTCGCTCACCGTGAGATTGCCGTCGACGACCAGGATAGATTCGTTGGTGACTGTTGCCGAAATAATTGTCACGTCGTCGTCCGTGGCGTACATGCCACCCTCGAGGTCTTGGGTGCTGCCGTCGTAGTCCTCGTAGTCCGCATCGGGATCGAGCAGGAGATCGGCTGTGGGTGTTTGCTCGCCGATCGTTGCCTCTTCGGGATCTGTTTCGTTACCATCTTCGTCGTAGATTCGAACGTTCTCACTCTCACCTCCAGCCTGAGGCTCCCCACCCTCCTCGTCGTATTTGTACCAGCCGTGGATTTCCAGATCACCGCCCTGGTTCTGTTCTTCGGAAATGTTCGCAGCGAACGTTGCGAACGCACGCTGTTCGTCGGGGTCGTTCTCGTAACTGTATATCGTCGTATTCGGGATGTCGTTCAACTCGACGGCAGTTCCCTCGTCACTCCCTAGTCCCATGGCGTATGAAGTCGACTCCGCTGGGGTGAAATCGTAGACGATAGTGGCCCTTTCCTCTTCTTCATTTACATCGACCTCGTCAGCATTGTCGAACTGATCTGCCCACTGCTCGTAGTGCTCGCTTTCAATTTTGATCTCGAGACGTTCCTCGGGGTCATCCACCGTTGTCATACCCGTCTGTTCCAGTCCACCATCGAAACTCCCGGACTCACTCTGCAGTGTTGGGAAATTGAGGTGACTCGATTCGTTCTGTAACTCGAAGCCAGGAGCCTTGAGCACCTGCCCGGTATCGTCGTCGACGATCAACCCTCCCTCGTAGACGATCCCATCTCGCTCGAGCTGTCCCGTTTCGATCGGATCCTGCTCATCCCCGTCGACGGCAATCGTGATCGTGGCACCCTCCTCTGAGACGTCGTACCCCTCCCGCAACGCGACCTCCGCATCAGCGTTGCTCGTCCGCATCAGGGTATCGATCTCCTGAGCGATTTGCTGGGCTTCGTCGACGTTCTGTTCGTGTTCCGATTGCTGCTCGAGCGGCGACAGTGCTGCCGTCCCGACAACGAACACACCCCCCGCTGCGACCAGGACGAACCCTACCAGCAACACCACCGCAATAACTTCCGTCTGCGCTCGAGCCATAGGTTGTCGTACCTGAATAAACAGATTCCGAATATATGTTGATTGTGGCCGTTCGGACCGTTCGATCCGTTTCGAACCGTTCGTGATCCGGTATGGGCGGTCTTGACCGGGTCGACACCCGTCGGTGAGGGTATCCAGTGGAGCACTCCCGAAGATAAACACTTGTATACCGCAGGTGACCTAGCCCAAGCAGATGACTCGTACAGCGGAGAAAATACACGCCCTCGTCCGAGAGGACGCCGACTTCGAAGACGCCCTCGAGACGATCCGCACGGAAGCCGACGAGAACGGCGGCGAGATCGAGTGGGCGGACGTTCGTGACGACCTCACGAGTGGGCAGTGGGGTCGATTGATCGAGAAAGGGGTCCTGGTCGATGGCAAGGATGGGTTCGAAATCGCCGATCGGGAGGCGTACGACGACGCCCTCGACGGCGACGGGGACGATGTCGAGGCTGACCTGCCGGAGATCGACTCGGAGGCGTCGAAGTGGTCACAGTGGGACAAGATGGCCGGGCTGGCCTCGGTGCTGTTCATGGTCGGGTACTGGTTCGACTCCGTACGCGACACCATCGGTGGCCTGATCGACGTCTTCCTCGGCCCACTTGCGGCGACCATGCCGTTTTACACCGTCATCCTCGCCATCGCGATGATGACGGGGCTGTACTCGACGCTCCTCCAGGCGAACTTGATGAACATGGAGCGGATGGGCAAGTACCAGGAGCGCATGAAGGCCATGCAGTCGAAGCGCTCCGACGTCCAGGAGCGCAAAAAGGAGGCCGAAGAGCGGGGCGCGAGCGAGGAGGAACTCGAGCAATACGAGGAGGAACTCGAACAGGTCCAACAGGAGCAGATGGAAGCCATGGCGGACAACCTCGGGATGTTCAAAGAGCAGTTCCGTCCAATGGTCTGGATCATGTTGTTTACCATCCCGCTGTTCCTCTGGATGTACTGGAAAATCCACAGCGTCGGTGCCCAGACCGTCGATGAGACGGTCGTCATGCCGATGATCGGGGAGGTCGAGTGGAGCGAGGGCGTCATCGGCCCGCTCCGGGCGTGGATCGTCTGGTACTTCCTCTGTTCGATGGGATTCATCCAGCTGCTGCGAAAGGCACTGAACATCGATATGTCGCCGACCTCGAGCTGACGCTCGTCTTTTTTGAGTTTTGATTCCTTGATTGTCACCTGCCGTCCCCCGTCATCCAACTGGTCCTCTCGAGAACGCCTCCCTCGAGCGATGCAAAACGCCTTTGACTGCTCCCATCACAGATTGCGTATGTTACTTACCGTCTCCGGCCCACCTGGTGGGGGGAAGACGACGAATGCGGAGCTGTTGGCTGCAGAATTCGATCTCGAGCACGTCTCCGGTGGCGACATCTTTCGGCAGTTGGCCGACGAGCGGGGGTATACGCCGCTCGAGTTCAACAAACTCGCCGAGGAGAACGACCAGATCGACCGCGACCTCGACCGCCGGCTGCGAGAGATCGCCGTCGAACGCGAGAACGTCGTCCTCGAGTCTCGTCTTGCGGGGTGGCTGGCGGCCGAGCAGGCGGATCTGAAGTTCTGGCTCGACGCCCCGCTCGCGGTCCGTGGCGAACGAATCGCCGACCGCGAGCAAAAGGACCCACAGCGAGCGATGGAGGAGACCCGAGCGCGGGAGGCGAGTGAGGTCCGTCGCTACCGCGAGTACTACGGCATCGAGTTCGACGATCTGAGTATCTACGACCTCTCGGTGAACACCGCCCGCTGGAGCCCCGATGCCGTCTTCGATACGCTCGTGACGGCCGTCGAAACTTACGACGGGGCCCACGACGAGGGGAAGACGCCGGTCGACGTCGACGGCGAATTCTGATGATCCGCCGTGGCCCGCCTGCCGAGCGCTCGCCGAGGCAACTGCTCCAGTTCGGCGTGGTGAATCTGGATAAGTCCCCTGGCCCCTCCTCCCACCAGGTGAGTGGCTGGCTCAGAGACGCCGTCGCGGACGCCCTCGAGGACGCCGGTGCGGACCCAATCGATCGTGCGGCACACGCGGGGACGCTCGATCCGAAAGTCACCGGCTGTCTCCCAGTCATGCTGGGGACGGCGACCCGACTGGCTCCGGCCTTTCTCGAGGGGCGCAAGGAGTACGTGGCGGTGCTCGAATGTCACGGCCCGGTGGCGACGGATGCCGCGGACGTGGTGGCGGAATTCGAGGGACCGATTTATCAGAAGCCCCCGCGCAAGAGTGCCGTCTCGCGGCGTCTCCGTGTGCGTGAAATCTACGATCTCGAGGTACTCGAACGCGGTGATCGTCAACTCCTCCTTCGTATCGGGTGTGAGAGTGGGACCTACGTGCGAAAGCTGTGTCACGATCTCGGACTAGCACTCGGCACGGGTGCGCACATGGGTGACCTTCGACGGACGGCGACGACCCCCTTCGACGACGCGACGCTCGATACGGCCCACGACGTTCTCGACGCGCTGGCCTACTGGCTCGAGGACGACGATCCAAGTTTCCTGACCGATGTAGTCCATCCGGCCGAACGGATGCTCGAGCACCTGCCGTCCGTGACCATCGCCCCGAGTGCGGCCGAGTCGGTGGCGACCGGTGCGCCGGTCTACGCCCCGGGCGTCCTCGAGGTCGAGGCGTCGGCTCTCGAGGGTGGGTCGGGTTCGGGCGAGCCACCGCTCGCGACCTGTTACACCCCTGACGGTGCAGCGGTCTGTCTCGGACGGGTGGTTGGCGATCCTGACGCCGCTACGGGAACGGTCGTCGACCTCGAGCGCGTGCTGGTTTGACTTGGCTCGGTCCCGAGGCTGTCCTGGGTTTGTCCCGGCCAGCACTCGAGTGGATCGGCATCCGATTCGGTCCCGACACTTGACGCGGGCTGTCGACGCCTGGCTCCTGCAACCGACAACGGTGTCTCGGCTCTACAGGCAGAGCAGGCCGGGTGCCTCGGGGTCAACCCCGAGGCAGTTACCCAGAACGAGGAACTCTGTAGTGGTGGCTCGCGGGCGTTCGTTCGTCGCCCCAACGCCACCGGACGGACACCATCGGCCCACCTAGCCGGCTGCTTCCTCGACGTCCTCGTCGTCGACGCCGACGGCCTTCGAGACGTCGACGTCGTCGGGTTCGTCCTGACCGCCGACGAGCATCTCGCCGTCGGGCCCCTCGACGTAGGCGTTGTCGGCGAAACCGCCCTCGGCGTGGGGGTGGACTGGATTCTCGAGGCGTTCCGGCGTGGACGGGGCCTCGGGAATTCCACCGGCCGGTTCGAACTCGCCCAGCGGATCCGCGATGGTGATGTCCCAGGTCTCGAAGAACTCCCGATAGCGCTCGTAGTGGGCCTCGAGTTCGTCCGCTGGGAACTCCATCATTTCGGTCCAGCCGTGGTTGTAGAAGTCGAAGTTCGCCTGGATGTGGGTGATCTCACGGGCTTCGGCCTCTGAGAACCCCGCGCGTAGGGCCTCGAGATAGGTGTCCATCGTGGCCTCGAAGAGGCCGTCGAGGTGTGCTTTCCGCTCCTCGGCGTGGGCGGGATCGGCCTTCTTCGTGAACACCTTCGTGTGCAGTCGAACGAGCCCCGAGACGGCAACCGATCGGATGACGGGCGTCTCGAGGGCCTTCCTCGAGGCGAAGTGACGGGCGTTTTGTCTGAGTTTCATACCCCCCTTTGGGACGGGAGCCTAATGAGCGGTGTGGACCAGGATAAGTGGGGGTAGGAGTCGGTAGGGATGCTCCCTCGGCATATGAAACGAGTCGCTGCAAACCCCGACACTCAGGGAAGCCGAACGTCCAGTGGTGTGTATGCACGGTGCACGTTTGACAGTCGAGATAGCAACCCACTTTAACCCCCGTTCCGAACTTTTCGGACATGAGTGAGTACGTCATCATCGGCGATGGAATTTCGGGCAGTTCTGCCGCCGAGACGCTTCGGGAGGAAGACCCGGAGTCGTCGATCACCGTCATCACCGATGAGGGTGAACCCCTGTACAATCGGATCCTGATCAAAGAACACGCCAAAGGGAAACTACCCGAAGCTCCGATCTCGATTCACGACGAGGAGTGGTACGAGGAGCGCGACATCGACCTTTCGCTCAATACCCACGTGACGACGGTTGACACCGACGAAAAGGTCGTTCGAACCCACGAGAAAGCCGACATCCCCTACGACAAGTTGCTGATCGCCACCGGCGGCACGCCCACGCAGCTGCCGGTCGCCAATAGCGATGCCGAGGGGATCCATCACTTCTGGACGTTTCAGGACGCCCGCCGGATTCGGGAGAGCGCCGAGGCAGCCGAGGACGCTGTCATCGTGGGTGCAGGTTTGCTGGGCATCGACTTCGCTGCCGTCTGCGGAGCCCAGGATGTCGACGGCAAGTTCCTCATGCGTGGGGATCGCTGGTGGCGCTATGCCCTCTCGAGTGAGGGTGCGGAGATCATGCACGAGGGGATGCGTGAGGTTGGCGTCGAACCGGTCTTCGACAGCGGCGTCAGCGAATTCGAGGTCGACGGCGACGGTCACGTCGAGGCCGCGATCGACGCCAACGGCGATCGGTACCCCTGTGATTTCGCGGGCGTCGCCATCGGGCTGACGTTCAATACCGAGTTCATCCGGGACACGGATATCGAGCAGGACAACGGCATCGTCGTCGACGAGTACATGCAGACGAACGTCGAGGATGTCTACGCCGCTGGTGACCTGACTCAGTTTTACGACGTGTTGCTTGGCGAGCAGGCCCAGAACGGCTCGTGGGGGTCGGCCAAAGAGCAGGGTCGGATCGCCGGCGTCAACATGGCAGCCGGTGACAGTGCGGAGGAGTTCCAGTGGGTCTCCTCGTACTCGATTACGCACTTTGACTTTCCGTTTCTCTCCTTCGGTCACCCAACGCTGGGTGACGAACACGCCGAACGTCGGTACTCCGATACGGAGTGGCGACGTATCGCGTTCAAGCATGGGAAGGTCATCGGAGGGGTGCTGATCGGCGATCTCTCTGCCCAGAGCAAGCTCAAGCAACTCATGCGCGAACAGCGCGTCGTCTCCGATCAGGCCGAGGTTTTACTGGAGAAACAGGTGGATCTCGACAATCTCGCCCCTGCTCAGGAGCAGTAATCGCCGTCTTTTTTCTGCGCCCGTCTCCGCTCGTTCCTGAGCGGACTGCTCGGCGGAAATCGTCGGTTGGCGCTACTGAGTCGTGACACAGCGACGGAGGCCCAGTCCAGAGGCTGCCAACCGGGAGCTCCGGGATTGGGTGCCACTGCGGGTCCTCGAGAACCCAATCGATAGTGACAACCGAAAGTCACTGGACACCGAACCGACAGCCGTGTCGCCAATCAGTGTGTAACTCGTTTCAGTTGTCACAACACCACTCGGCGGTTCCGGAAACACTGTGTTTATATATAATGTGGACATTGGTAACAATAAACATGGCAACGAGCGATCGACGTCCACCACAACAGCCCATCGGCGTCCAGCCGACGACATCGATCGACGACGGGGCCCGTGTGCGCCACATCGACGAGTTGAGTGAGGACGCGCTGGAGCGGTTTCTGGCGCTCCTCGATGGTCGGACACCGATCGTCGGGCCGACGGCGGACCTCGAGCATGGAGACGTCGTCGTCTTCACCGAGTACTACCGAATCACGGTGCGATAGCGCGAGACGATGTGAATCTCAGGCCCACCGTGAGCGGCGTATCGAAGCCGTTTTCCGCCGGTCACGCCAACCCTGGCGTATGAACGGCGGAAGCGACATGACCCTCGCATTCGAGCTTGAGGCCTTGCAGGCGCTGGCATCGCCCGAAGCCGTCTTCGACGATGCTCGCGGCTGGAGCTCCTACGTCGGTGTTGTCTCGGCGGAGCCGACCTACGTTGTCACGAACTTCACGCGAAAGAACCGGGTCCGGCAGGACTTCTTCTCCGGCCCGCGGGGCAAACGCGAGAGCCTCGAGAGCGTCAAGGCACAGTTCGATACCGAACGCCACGTCTTCGTTGGGGTGAGTGAGGAAGACGAGGTGCTCGCGAAGGAGGTTGACTGGGAGTTCCTCCACGTCGATGACGCCGCCGAGGCGGCCGGCTGGGCGGTCGCAAGTGAGGAGTCGGAGACAGCGGCGGCCGAAGACGATACCCGGGACGACTGGCCCTGACCGAATGGCACCGCTGTCCGTTTTCGACGCCATCGACGAGGCCTTCGCTCGCTGTGGGACCCGCGAGGGAGCCCTCGCGCTGGCCGCTATCCTCACGACGCAGGTGTTGTTGCTCGTGGGTATTCAGAGCCAACTGTCGACCCAGCGTGAGCAGTTTGGCGATGACGAACTTCCCCTGATCGATCCGTCACTCTGGCCCGAGACGTTTCCGCTGGCCCTCGAGGTCCCGCTCTGGTTGTCCACCCTGCTGTGGCTGTCGATGCTGGTCGGGTTCGTGGCGGCCACGGTCGGTGCTTTCCGTATGCTGGTCGATACCGTTCCCGAGGCGACCGCGTCGGCAGCCTCGGGGACCGCCACTGCCCCACGTCCCTCGTGGACCCATCGTCTCGGGCGGACCACGTTGCTCGCGGTCGTGGCATCCGTGGTTGGCCTCGTCATGGTCGGGGTCGGGCTGGTGCTCTTCGTCATCCCCGGTCTGGTCGTGGCGACGGCGTTCGCGTTCACGCACCCCTACCTCGTGACGACGGAGGCGGGCGTGCGGGAGTCGATGCAGCGTAGCGTCGCGCTCGTCCGCGGCGCGTGGCTGCGGGTCTTCGCCCTGCTCGTGGTCATCGTCCTCAGTTTCGTCACCATCAGTTCAATCGGGACGTTCGTCTACGCGGGTCTCGAGTCGATGCCAGCACTGGCCGAACTCCTCAACCTCGTCTTCGGCGCGCTGGCGTGGCTCTACGCGTTGGCGCTTCTCGCGAGTGGGTTCGATCAACTCGAGGCCCAAAGGGTGGCTGAGTCCGCCAAGTGGGCCGACATCGACGACGAGTTACTCCCCTGATGGTGAGTCGTCGCGCTTATCAGCGCGCCAGACCAACACGACACAATGGCTGAACCCCGCGTGCCCGGCGGCGACGGTCGCCGGCTCGCCTTGCCCTGTGGCGAGACGCTCGATCCTCACGACATCGACCTGGGAATGCGCGAATACAGCTGCACCTGTGGGAAGACTCACGCGGTCGTCACAGACGTCCATCCACCGTCCCGGTTCGTCCCGGAATCACTCGTCGAGATTCTCCGCGAGACGGTGGAGACCGCGGACGACTTCGAGGAGTTCGGTACCCCGCACGTCCTCGGGGTTGTCATGGAGGAGTTTCCCGAACAGGTCGTCGTTCATGACGCGGCCGAGGACGGTGCCGTCGGCTACACACTCCTGTGGGTGACCGACTTCGCGTCGCGTCGACTCCACGTGGTCGTCGTCGAACTATTGATCGAACTGATGGAACACGCCGTCAGCCACGCCGAAGACGACGACGCAGTGACCGATTTCGAGCGCCAGATGCTCGAGTTCGACGTCGAGGCGTTCGTCGACCAGTACCGATCGACTCGGGATTTCGAGAGCGAATACGACCAGCCGGTTTGAGCCCGATGGCGGGCCATACTGCCTGCAGGCTGACGTGTTTGACTGTCGATTCGCTGCGCTCAGGAATCTCAATGCTTCAACCGTGAGTTGCCATGCCCCTCGACACGATGGCCAGCCCGAACCCGGTCCCACCGGGATGTCTCACGACTCGAGAGCGGTTGGCATTTCCGGTGGTTGGGGTGATGGATCGACAGAGGCGGTCCCCGTTATCGGCGCACAGCCTGGCTCCGGGACCCGTCACGCTTGTCACCGGCTGGTTCGCCACCGCCAAAAGCGGTTCGGCGGCCCCGATATTCGAAATTCGAAATTCTATTTCGAGAATCGCATCATTTCGTGGCCCTTATTACGATGTGCGCACTCCAGTCGAACAACGAATGGCTACGGATCACGACACCGCTGGCGACGGACGGACGATTCTGCTGATCGGGAGTGGCCCGATCCAGATCGGCCAGGCAGCCGAGTTCGACTACTCAGGCGCACAGGCCTGTCGCGCCCTGCAGGAGGAGGGCGCACGGGTCGTACTGGTCAACTCGAACCCGGCGACGATCATGACCGATCCGGAGATGGCAGACCGCGTGTATCTGGAACCGATCACCACCGACGCCATCGCCGAAATTATCCGCAAGGAACGGCCGGACGGCGTCATTGCCGGCCTGGGTGGACAGACCGGCCTGAACGTCACCGCGGAACTCGCGGAGGAGGGCGTCCTCGAGGAGTACGACGTCGACATCATGGGTACCCCACTCGACACCATTTACGCGACGGAGGACCGGGACCTCTTCCGCCAGCGGATGGAGAACATCGGTCAGCCCGTGGCGCGGTCGACGACCATCTCCCTCGATGCGGGCGAGTCGGTCACCGAACTGGACGAAGCCGATCTCGAGGATCGGGTGGACGCGGCAGTCGAGTCGGTCGGCGGGCTCCCCGTCATCGCTCGGACGACCTACACGCTCGGGGGCTCCGGTTCGGGCGTCGTCGAGGACCGCGAGGAACTGCTCCAGCGTGTTCGCAAGGGATTACGCCTCTCCCGGAACAACGAGGTCTTGATCACCGAATCGATCGCCGGCTGGGTCGAACTCGAGTACGAGGTGATGCGGGACGCCGACGACTCCTGTATCATCATTTGCAACATGGAGAACATCGACCCGATGGGGATCCACACGGGCGAATCCACGGTCGTCACGCCCTCGCAGGTCATCCCGGACGACGGCCACCAGGAGATGCGCACCGCGGCGCTGGACGTCATCCGCGAACTCGGTATTCAGGGCGGCTGTAACATCCAGTTCGCCTGGCGTAACGACGGCACCCCCGGTGGCGAGTATCGCGTCGTGGAGGTCAATCCCCGTGTCTCCCGTTCGTCGGCCCTGGCCTCGAAGGCCACCGGGTATCCAATCGCTCGCGTCACCGCGAAGGTCGCCCTCGGCAAGCGTCTTCACGAGATCGAAAACGAGATCACCGGCGAGACGACCGCCGCCTTCGAGCCGGCCATCGATTACGTCGTCACGAAGGTCCCGCGCTGGCCCAAGGACAAGTTCGACGACGTCGACTTCGAACTCGGGACCGCGATGAAGTCCACGGGAGAGGCGATGGCCATCGGCCGCACCTTCGAGGAGTCGCTGTTGAAGGCCCTGCGCTCGAGCGAGTACGAGCCAAGCGTCGACTGGGCCGACGTGAGCGACGCCGACCTCGAGGTCGAGTACCTCGAGACGCCAACCCCGGATCGCCCGTACGCCATCTTCGAGGCCTTCGAGCGTGGGTACACCGTCGACGACGTCTGTGCACTGACGGGCATCGAGGAGTGGTACGTCGAGCGCTTCGAGCGGGTCGCCGACGCCGCGGTGGCTGCGAGCGAGGGCGATTTCGCCGAGGCGGCCGAACTCGGCTACACGAACCAGCAGGTCGCCGCCCGTGCCGGTGCCGACGTCGGTTCGGTCGAGGGTACCGTCCCCGAACGCACGTTCAAGCAGGTCGACACCTGTGCCGGGGAGTTCGCCGCCTCGACGCCGTACTACTACTCCGCCCGAGACGCAATCGAGTCCGGGGCGTCGCCCATCGCTCACGATGAGGTGCAGGTCGACACCGATGTCGAGAGCGTCGTGGTCGTCGGTGGTGGTCCGATCCGCATCGGCCAGGGGGTCGAGTTCGACTACTGTGCGGTTCACGCGGTCCGGGCACTGCGCGACATGGGCATCGAGGCGCACGTCGTCAACAACAACCCCGAAACGGTCTCCACGGACTACGACACCTCTGACGGCCTGTTCTTCGAGCCAATCACGGCAGAGGAGGTCGCGGACGTGATCGAAGCCACCAACGCCGACGGCGTCATGGTCCAGTTCGGTGGTCAGACCTCCGTCGACATCGGCGATCCGCTCGAGGACGAACTCGAGCGCCGCGGCCTCGACTGTCGGATTATGGGGACGAGCGTCGAGGCGATGGATCTCGCGGAGGACCGCGACCGGTTCAACCAGCTCATGGACGAGTTGGGGATCGCCCAGCCCGCAGGCGGTGCGGCATACAGTCGACAGGAGGCCTTCGACCTCGCGCACGATCTCGGATATCCCGTGCTCGTGCGCCCCTCATACGTCCTCGGCGGTCGCGCGATGCGGGTGGTCCACGACGACGCGGAACTCGAGAGCTACATCGACGAGGCCGTACGGGTGACCCGAGACAAACCCATCCTGGTCGACCAGTTCCTCCAGGGGGCCATCGAACTGGACGTCGACGCCGTGTCGGATGGCGAGGACATCGTCATCGGTGGCGTGATGGAACACGTCGAGAGCGCCGGCGTTCACTCCGGTGACTCGGCGTGTATGATCCCACCACGCTCGCTCAGCGACGAGGCGATGGCTCGCGTCCGCGAGGTCACCGAGGATATCGCGACCGCCCTCGAGACGGTCGGCCTCCTCAACGTCCAGCTGGCGGTGACGGGGCTCTCGAGCGAGGGGGGTCCCGCAAACACGGATCGGGACGTCGAGGTGTACGTCCTCGAGGCAAACCCGCGCTCGTCTCGAACCGTCCCGTTCGTCTCGAAGGCCACCGGCGTCCCGATCGCGAAACTCGCGGCGAGGGTGATGGCCGGCGAGCGCCTCGCGGACCTCGACGTCGACGAACAGATCCCCGACCACACCTCGATCAAGGAGGTCGTCCTCCCGTTCGACCGTCTGCCTGGAAGCGATCCACGGCTCGGCCCCGAGATGAAATCCACCGGCGAGGTCATGGGCACCGCGAGTGACTTCGCGACGGCCTACTGGAAGGCCCAGCAGGCCGCCTACAACGACGTCAGCGCTGGAACGGCCATCGTGGACCTCGAAGTGGACGGGTTCGACCAGCACTTCGACGTGGAGGCGTTCGACGACGCGCCAGCCGCCATCCGCCGCGGCGAGGTCGACTTCGTCGTCAGCGACGACCGCGCCACCCTCGAGATGGCCGTCGAGGAAGACGTCCCCTACCTGTCGACAGTTGCCAGCGCCCGCGCCTACGTGTCGGCCCTCGATGGGTTCGACGGTGACCTCGAGGTGGCGGCCGTAACCGATCGTCCACACCGGGTGGCGAAGTGGGGCAACAGCTGATCGTCAGGGTACTCGAGGGTGACCTGACGGCAATGTCACCGAACAGCGTGCGGTAATCCGGTGGCGACGAATCACCGACGTGAAAGGATCGGCAAATAATATATGGATTCGTGGCCATTCTAGATGGTGGTGTGCCATGACCGAACACCCACGGCTATGGCTCCTGCGTCGTCGATTCAACCGTTATGACCTCGATCTCGCGGTGATTCCGATGTCGTTCGTGTCGATGGCCCTCGCCAGTAGCTTCTTCGGCATCTCCCTCGAGACGGCGATGGTGATCGCGAGCGTCATCGGCCTCCTCGCGATGCTCGACGGTATGGTGTTACGACCGCCCAACGCAACGAATGGGACCTAAGTGGGATCATGCTCGCAGCGACTGGCGGTCGACGAAGTCGTGATGTCGGTCGCCGATCCGTGAGGGAACCGGCCGCCAGGAGTTCGTCTCGATCCGAGGCGTGATGACTCGAGTCCCTCACGCACAGCGACAGCGACACCTCATCGGAGTGGGGGATACACGAACGCATCCTGGAGCCATTGGTGCACGACCGGGTTGATTCGCTCGAGCGGGCACCTCGCCTGCATCTCCCTCAGCGCAGTCCGCGCGCCCCCCGTACGGTCTCGTAGGCCTCGAGGTAGCGCTCGACGACGTGATCCACGTCGAGAGCACGAAACGAGTCGTCGAAAGTTCGGTGCTCGAGGTCACCAGCGTCCAGAATCGCGTCGGCGAGTTCCTGCTCGCTCGTGGTCCGGAACCCGCGGTCTAACCCCTCGACGAGTTCGTGGGCGGCCGAATCGGTGTGGTACTCGACGATGCCGATGCACCCGGCCCCCAGTGCCCACGCGAGCTCGGTCGGGAAGACGCACTCCGTGGCCGTCTGTGCGAAGACGTGCGCGCTCCGGTAGGCGGCGATGCGCTCCTCGAGGCTACACTCACCGGCGAACGTCACGCGGTCGTCGATTCGCAAGTCCCGCGTCAGGTCCTCGTACATGCCCCGCTGGGGGCCGTCACCGATGACGGTCGCTTGCCAGTTCCGATCCCGGAGTTCGGCGAGGCCGAGCAGCAGACTCTCGAGGTTCGCGCCCTCGTCGAGCCGTCGGGCGTAAACAACGTCCGTTCGGTCGCCCGGTTGGGTCGCCTCGATACGATCGAGATCGATCGGGTTCGGGATCACGCTGATCCGATCGCCGGACCCGCCGCCTTCCCGCACCCAGGTGTCGACGAGTCGGGACGGGGTGATGATCCGATCCGGTTTCCGAATCGCCCCGCGGTGCCAGCGGTCGTCGGGGATTCCCGCGCGATCGGTCGGTCCGTTCTCGGGGTCCGACTGGGAGCCACCCTCGTACCACTCGACGACCAGGGGTGCTCTGGCGAGACGTCCCCCCCAGTTCGCGGCGTGGACCTGCGTCGGTGGGGTCGCGCTCGCGTGGATCACGTCCGGACCGATCGAGCGGAGCACGAACGGGAGCCGGAGCAAGAACGATCGACGTGCCCGACGGTCGACCGAGACGGCGTGGTACTGAATTCCGTCTCGCTCGAGGGTTGACGTCACGCCGGACCAGAAGCCGGCACAGCAGACGTGTACCTCGTGGCCGCGACCGGCAAGCAACTCGAGAATCCGAAAGAGTCGTGCGTTCGTCTCGGTTCTCCGGTGATGGATGGTCTCGAAGGAGACGAACGCGAGTCGCATCTAGCGGAGCAGAGACAGTCAGGGGGTAAAAATATTCGTCATTTTCACGGGTGGCCCGCTGACCCTACGAATCGAAACAAATTAGCCATCCGCTTGGCTAACTGGAGGGCATGGGAACGTATGACATCGAACGCTATCTGAACGTGCGGAGCGCGTACGGCGCGTCGATCGGACCTGATGGCGATCGACTGGCCTTCCTGATGAACACGACCGGGACGCCACAGATCTGGACCCTCGAGGGACCCCACGAGTGGCCCGAACAGCGAACCTTCTACGACGAGCGGATCACGTTCGCCTCGTGGTCCCCGGAACGGCCCGAACTCGCGTTCGGCATGGACGAGGGTGGCAACGAGCGCGCCCAGCTCTACCGCCTCGACGCGGAGACGGGTAAAATCCACGAGTTGACGGCCATGCCCGACGCGAAACATCGGTGGGGTGGCTGGAGCCACGACGGCGATCGGTTCGCATTCACTTCGAACCGTCGCGACGAGGCGGTGTTCGACGTCTACGTGCAGGATCGAGACGAATCCGGTGGCGCAGCCACGCTCGTCCACGAGGGCGACGGTTGGCTCACTGTCGGTGGGTTCTCGCCGGACGATTCCAGGCTTCTCGTGGTGGAGGCCCACTCCAACTTCGATCAGGACCTCTACACCCTCGACCTCGAATCCGGCGAGATGCGTCATCACACGCCCCACGAAGGCGACGTACGATACCGGAGCGCCTCCTGGTCACCGGACGGGGCGGGACTGTATCTGTCGACCGACGAGGGTGGTGAGACGCTGTCGTTGGCCTACCTCGACCTCGAGACGAACGCGCTGTCGGTGGTCGACGACGGCGGCGGGTGGAACGTCGACGGCATCGCTCTCGACGAGGAGAGTGGCCGGTTCGTCTACTCGCGCAACGTCGAGGGCTACACGGAATTGACGGTGGGGGAACTCGTCGGCGACGATCCGACGGCGTTCGAAATGTTCCCGACCCCAGACCTCCCGGGCGGGGTCAGCGGCGGCATCAGTTTCGGACCCGACGGCGAAACCTTCGCCTGCTCGACGACTGGGGATACGGTGAACACGAACGTCTTCGTGATCGACGTCGAAACCGGTGACGCCGACCGGTGGACCCTCGCGCCCACCGCCGGTATTCCCCCGGAGACCTTCCGCTCGAGCGATCTGGTCCACGTCGAGAGTTTCGACGGACTCGAGGTGCCGGGCTTTCTGACCCTGCCGGCTGGGGCGGACGCTGCTGGAGTCGATGCTACCGGCGACGACCACGCCGACTCAGACGGCTACCCGGTCATCGTCGACATCCACGGCGGCCCCGAGAGCCAGCGTCGGCCCTCGTTCTCGAGTCTCAAACAGTACTTCGTCGACCGTGGCTACGCCTACTTCGAGCCGAACGTCCGGGGTTCCGCTGGCTACGGAAACGAGTACGCGAGCCTCGACGACGTCGAAAAGCGCATGGATTCGGTGGCAGACATCGCCGCCTGTGTCGAGTGGCTCGCCGACCACGGGGCCGTCGATCCCGACCGGGTCGTCGCCATGGGTGGCTCCTACGGTGGCTTCATGGTTCTCTCCTCGCTCACCGAATACCCCGACCTCTGGGCGGCGGGCATCGACATCGTCGGCATCGCCAACTTCGTCACGTTCCTCGAGAACACCGGCGACTGGCGACGGGAACTCCGGGAGGCGGAGTACGGTTCCCTCGAACACGATCGCGAGTTCCTCGAGGAGATCTCGCCGATCAACAACGTCGAGTCGATCGAGGCCCCGCTGTTCGTTCTTCATGGCGAGAACGACCCGCGGGTCCCCGTCGGTGAGGCCGAACAGATCGTCGAGCAGGCCCGTGACCAGGGCGTCCCCGTCCGCAAACTCATCTTCGAGGACGAGGGTCACGGCTTCTCGAAGCTCGAGAACCGTATCGAGGCCTACTCCGCGGTCGCCGAGTTCCTGGAGGAACACGTATAGCCGCCAGCAGCCGTTGACTGGTGGCCCTCGAACCGTGACCGCGAGCTGGTGACCGACGACGACTGGCCGTCCGAACGCTCACGCAACTCACCAGTCCAACTCGTGTCGCTTAACCTACCTCGTGACCCAGGGTGGATATGCAGTACCGTCGCGCGATTGCTGGCCTCGCAATCGCACTCGGTCTCGTCGCCCTCCTTATCTACGGCGTCGGCTGGGCCGAGGTCGTCGCCCTACTCGGTGACGCGAGTGGGATCTACGTGGGCGCTGGGGCCATCTCCGGGGCCCTCATCCTCGTCTTTCGGGGAGCCGTCGTCGACACCCTGTTGCATCCGGTTCCAGGTCGAGCTCGAGGCGTGCCTTTCGGGCTGGCCTTTCTCGGGGGGTACTTCGCCCGGAGTGCCCTTCCCTGGGGGCGCTCGACTGGCTCGCCGATCATGGCTTACCTGCTCGCCGCAAACGGCGACTCGGCCTTTGAGGACAACCTCGCCGTGGTGGCACTGGCGGAACTCGTCGTCTTCGCGGGCAGCGTCGCTGTGGGAACCCTGGGGATACTGGCCTATCTCGCCACCACTGGCGACCTCGAGGCGCTGTCCCACCTCCTCGAGGAGGCCTGGGAAACCGGTTCAGTTTCGGTCGTCGCGTTCGTTGGCGGTGCCTTCCTCACCGCGCTTGTGCTCGGCACCGTGATCGTCTACACCCGGCGTGGAAGCGCGCCATTCCTGGCGTTCGGCCGAGCCACCGCTCGCTGGGCTGACGCTCGCCTCCAGTCGATCCCCAGGGTCTCCAGCGTCGACCCGGTGAGCAGTCGACTCGAGGGGTTCGTCCGCACGCTCGAGACGGTGAGTGCGGATCGCCGAACCCTGTGGACGGCCATCGCCATCGCGTTCGCGAGCTGGCTCGTGAACGTCTTCCCGCTTTATTTCGCGCTCCTCGCGCTCGGGGTCGAGGGGTCGTTCGCACTGGCGTTGCTCTGTGCGCCGCTCGCGACGATCGGCGGGGTGATCCCGCTTCCGGGAGGTACCGGTGGGATCGAGACGGCCCTCGTCGTTTTGCTGGTGACTCTCGGCGGCCTGAACCCGGAACTGGCGACGGCCGTCACGCTCCTCTACCGACTCAGTACGTACTGGGTCCATCTGACGATCGGTGGTGCCGGGGCTCTGGTGCTGTCGGCCCGCGGCGAGCGAACGCTCTCGGTGTGATCCGGTCGCTCCCGGTGTCCTCTTCGGGACCCTCGTCATTGTCTCCCGGTGGTCACCGCACCCGGCTGGCGATCGCCTGGAAATGGCTATCGTAACAATTGAATCGATTGACACTCCCTCACAGTGAGCCATGGTCTCGTGAGGGTGTGTGCAATCACTCCAGTGGCTACTATAGAACGGACCGACTCAGCCGATCACGCCCGTCCGCGTCGCCACATCTCGAGCCGCCCGCTCGTTCATGCCGTCCCCGAGGATCGTGTACCGGTCTCGGATCTCGTGGCAGGTGGTCAGCGCCTCGATGACCGTCTCGTCGTCGATACCCAGTTCTGTGGCCGTCGTCGGCGCGTCGATGCTCGAGAGTGCGTCACGGATGTCGGTCCAGATGCCCTTCTCGCCGCCGTGGAGATACGCCGTCATGATCGAGCCGACGCCGACCTGGTGGCCGTGGAGGGCCGTTCCCGGTGCGAGGCGATCCAACTGGTGTGAAAACAGGTGTTCGGCCCCGCTTGCGGGTCGCGAGGAGCCGGCGATCGACATCGCCACCCCCGAGGAGACGAGCGCCTTGCTCACGACCCAGGCGGAGTCCTCGAGCCCTGGCCGGATCATGTCGGCGTTGCCGACGAGGATCTCGGCGGTCATCTCCGAGAGTGCCGCGGCGTACTCCGAATAGGGAACGTCCTTGAGCCGGCGCGCGAGCCGCCAGTCCATCACGGCGGTGTAGTTCGAGATGATGTCGGCACAGCCGGCGGTCGTCAGTTCCCAGGGGGCGTTCGCCAGCACCTCGGTGTCGGCGACGACGGCCAGGGGCGGTTCCGCCGCGACACTGTGGCGGGTGTCGCCGTCGGGAACCGACCCACGATTGCTCACGATGCCGTCGTGGCTGGCAGCCGTGGGGACCGAGAGAAAGCCCGTGCCCAGGTGATCGGTCGCCATCTTCGCGATGTCGATGGCCTTCCCCCCGCCGATGCCGATCAAGTAGGCAGCGTCTTCGGTCTCGGCAGCCTCGATGACAGCCTCCACGGCGTCGAAGGTCGCCGATTCGACCGTGACGATCGCCGGATCGATGCCGGCCTCGGCGAACTCGGCTGCAATCGGCTCGGCAGCCAGTTTTCGCGGGGTCGGGCTGGTCACCAGGAGCGGTCGCCCCTCGAGGTGCAGGTCCTCGACCACATCGACGGTCTGCTCGAGGACCCCGTGGCCGACGAGCACGTTCCGTGGGAGTCGAATCCACGTGGATTTTTCGAACATACTGGGGATCACGGCGGACAGTATATAAAGCCGTTCCGTCACCGAGTGTTTCCATCTCGGGTGCAGTACCGTCGGGTCGCGGTCCCCACCCCAATTGCGGAGGTGCCACAACGTCGCCTCTGACCCACCGATGATCCCGCCGGAGCACGTGGATTTTAGATGGTGCGACCACGAGGAGTTAGCTATGTCATCCGGAGACTCGGGGTGGCGCGTGGGGGTTGACGTCGGCGGCACCTTCACCGACGTGGTCACCGTTCGCGACGGCACCGTCGACGTCACGAAGACCCCGTCGACCCCCGACGCGCCCGACGAGGGCGTCGTCGACGGCCTCGAGCAACACCAGGTAGCCGACGGCGGGGCGGTCGAGCAGGGGACGACCGATTCGGGCCCCGAGGGTGACGGCTTCAGCGACGAGGCCGTCACCTTCTTTGCACATGGAACGACCGTCGCAACGAACGCCGTCCTCGAGCGCGAGTGGGCCGACACGGCGCTGCTCACCACCGAGGGATTCAGGGACGCCCTCGAGATTGGACGACAGGCCCGCCCCGACATATACGACTTCGACGTCGTCAAGCCGGACCCGATCGTTCCCCGCGAGCGTCGCCTCGAGGTGCCAGAACGCCTCGACGAACGCGGGCGGGTCGATCGGCCGCTCGAGACGGACGCCCTCGATGCCGTCGTCGACCGTCTCCGTGAACTCGATCCCGAACCCGAGAGCGTCGCCGTCTCCCTGCTCTTTGCCTTCGAGAACCCCGATCACGAGCGCGGCGTTCGCGATCGTCTCGAGGCGAGTCCCCTCGAGTGTTCCATCTCGATTTCGAGCGACGTGCTCCCCGAGATCCGAGAGTACGAACGAACCCTGGCCACATCGCTCAACGCCGCGCTCAAGCCGGTCATGGACACCTACCTCGGCAGGCTCTCCGATGGGCTCGAGGATCGCGGGGTGCCCACCTCCCTCGAAATCATGCAATCAAACGGTGGTCTCATTCGGGCCGAGCGCGCTCGAGAGCGCCCGATCAACACGCTTCTATCGGGCCCCGCCGCGGGCGTCCAGGGGGCCGCCCACGTGGCCGGCCTGGGTGGACTCGAGGACGTCCTCACGATGGACATGGGTGGGACCTCCTGTGACGTGTCGGTCATCCAAGGTGGTGCGCCCGCTGTCTCCACCGACGTCGAGGTGGGTGAGTATCCCGTCGGCGTCCCGATGGTGTCGATTCACACCATCGGGGCTGGCGGCGGCTCGATCGCCTGGATCGACGACGGCGGGGCCCTCCGGGTCGGGCCGACGTCCGCCGGTGCCGTGCCCGGCCCGATCTGTTACGGTCGAGGGGGTGAGCAACCCACCGTCACTGATGCTCACCTCCTGTTGGGCCGGCTCGACCCCGAGGCACTGCTCTCGGCGGACCTCGAGGCCGACGTCGACACGGTCGAGCAGCGGTTCAGGGATGCCCTCGCGGAGCCGCTCGGGATGGGCGTCCGCGAGGCCGCACAGGGCGTTCTCGATGTCGCCAATGCGAACATGGAGCGCGCCTTGCGGGTCGTGAGCGTCGAGCAGGGCCACGACCCGAGGGACTTCGGACTGGTCGCCTTCGGCGGGGCCGGCCCGCTGCACGCGACCGCGCTGGCCGAAGGCCTCGACGTGCCCACGGTGGTGGTGCCCAGAACGGCGGGCGTCCTCTCGGCACTCGGCTTGCTCATAACCGATCACATTCACGACTTCAGTACGTCCATGGTTCGCCCTCTCGCCGACGTCGATCTTGGGGCGATCGACGCCACGCTCGAGGCGTTCGAACGGGAGGGGGTCGATCGCCTCACAGGCGACGGTCGTGACGAAACCAAAATCACCGTCGAACCGGCCCTCGATCTCCGCTACGTCGGTCAGTCGTTCGAGCTTTCCGTCCCGCTCGATCTCCAGGGCAGTGACACGGTAACCGAGGGGGTCCTCGAGGACGCCGCCGAACGTTTCCACGACCGACACGAGCGACGCTACGGCCACGCCTCGCCGACGGAACCGATCGAACTCGTGACCGTTCGATGCCGGATCCGTGGCTCGGTCGAAACGCCCACCCTTCGGGCAGGGGTCTCGACCGGCAAGGCTGCCGACGCCCTCACCGGCGAACGACAGATCGGGTTCGACGGAGCGGTCCACGAGACCCGGATATACGACCGTGGCCGGCTTCCCGCAACCGCCGAATTCGAGGGGCCAGCGATCGTCGAGGGGCCCGAAAGTACCGTCGTCGTCCGCCCCGGACAAACCGCGCGGGTCGACGAATTCGGCTCGATCATCGTGGCGGTGGACCAATGACGGCTGCTGACGTGGATCCCATCACCCTCGAGGTGATCCGTAACGCCTGTGCGGCCATCGCCGAGGAGATGAACGCGAACCTCATACGGAGCGGCTACTCCCCCAACATCAAGGAGCGACGGGACTGCTCGTGTGCCATTTTCGACGCGGACGGCGCGATGATCGCCCAGGCAGAGAACATGCCGGTGCACCTGGGGGCAATGCCGTTCTCCGTGGCAGCGGCCCTCGAGCGCTATCCCCCCGAGACGCTCTCACCCGGTGATGCTGTGCTGGTGAACGATCCGTTTCGTGGCGGCGCACATCTCCCCGACTTGACCCTGGTCACACCCATCTTCACCGACCTGGCCAGCGAGAGACAGCTCGTCGGCATCGCCGCGAACCGTGCCCATCACGCCGACGTTGGCGGGTCGACGGCCGGAAGCGTCGCCGCCGATTCGACGGAGATCTACCAGGAGGGGATCCGCATCCCACCGGTCAAACTCTACGAGGAGGGAACGGTCGTCCAGGACGTCCTCGACCTCGTTTTGGCGAACGTTCGAACCCCCGACGAGCGACGCGGGGACCTCCGTGCCCAGCAGGCTGCCAACGAGACCGCCCGCGAACGATTTCGGGAGCTCGCGACAGATTACGGCGTCGAGACGCTCGAGACCGCCATCACCGAGGTTCAGGACTACGCGGAACGACGGATGCGCGGGTCCCTCGAGGACATCCCGGATGGGACATACACCTTCGCTGACGTGCTGGACGACGATGGGCAGGGTACCCACGACGTGCCGATCGAGGCAGCGGTGACGGTCGAGGGGAACGCGGTGACGGTCGATTTTTCGGGAAGCGCCGCACAGACCCCAGGCGTCGTCAACGCAGTCTTCGCCGTCACTGCGTCGGCGACGTACTACGCGATTCGCTGTGTCACCGATCCGGATATCCCGGCCAACGAGGGTGCCTACCGGCCGATCGACATCGAGGCCCCAGAGGGGACTGTCGTCAACGCCAGCCCACCTGCGGCGGTCGTCGGCGGCAACCTCGAGGTTTCCCAGCGAGTGACCGACGTCATTCTCGGTGCGCTCGTTGAGGTCGCACCCGAGCGAGCGATCGGGGCCTGTCAGGGAACGATGAATAACGTCACCTTCGGGGGTACCGATCCCCGCGACGGCACGCCCTACGCCTTCTACGAGACCCAGGGTGGTGGCTTCGGTGGTCGGGCGTCGGGTGACGGCATGGACGGCGTTCACGTCCACATGAGTAACACGATGAACACGCCCGCCGAGGTGTTGGAGACGGCCTATCCGCTCGCGGTCGAACGCTACGAGTACCGACCCGACACGGGCGGCGCGGGCGCCTGTCGAGGTGGGCTCGGGCTTCGCCGCGACATCCGCGTCCGGGACCACGAAGCGACGTTCAGTCTCCTCGCGGACCGCCGACGACACGCACCGTACGGTATCGCGGGTGGTCTCGAGGGTGGTTGCGGCGATGACAAACTCCGCCGTGATGGGGTGGAACGTGACCTGCCGGCGAAGACGACCCGCACGCTCGAGCCCGGTGACGTGGTGAGTATCAGAACGCCTGGCGGCGGTGGCTACGGCGACCCAGCGGATCGGGACCGAGCGGCGATCGAACGTGATCTCGCGGCTGGCAAACTCTCACTCGAGACGGCGAAGGCGGTCTACGGCTACGAGCCTGGTGAGGGGAAGTGACTTGCCAGGCCGATAGCTGAACGGGTAGTTACGCGAGCGATCCGGCGAACAGACGACCCAGACGGCCTCGAGGCGACGGGCCGTCATCCCGCGACCCGCCTCGAGCACTGGTCAGTGCACGGGATTTCTGGCCGGGGCTTCGTATAAAACTGTCCGCCAGAATGTAACCGCTTGAGGACAGGAATTGAGTAGGCTTCGATTACCGCGCCCCCTGGCGATTACATGGTATCCAGGATGCCCAGAACCCGTTCCTCGCTCTCACGATCGGGGTCGTACTCGCTCCCATCTCGGTCGCTAATTCGGTGTTCCTCGACGGTCCGTACCATCGCCGTCTCGAGGGGCGTCGACTCCCAGCCGAGTGCAGCGAGCTTTGCGGTCGAGAGAACGTGAGGATAGTCGCGATAGAGGATGTAGTCATCAGGAGTGAGTCCGCCGGCCCCGAGCTCTCGTGGGCCGGCGTGTACGATATCGACGTCCTCGTCTGCGGCATCGGCGATCAACTCGACCATCTCCTCGAGGGTCACGAGTTGCCGGTCGCCGACGTTGTAGAACTCGCCAGGGTCGCCCTCCTCGGCGACAATCCGCAGGGCACTGGCGACGTCCTCGACGTAGCCGCGATGCCAGATGTTGGTGCCGTCACCGGGAACGACCACGCGGTCGTACGTGAGGACGCGGTCGATCCAGAAGTCCACGCGCTCGGTGTAATCGTGTGGCCCGTAGACGATACACGGCCGGACGGACGCAGCGTTGACGCCGCGTTCGGCCGCCTCGACGACCGCGCGATCGCCCTCGGCCTTCCGGTTGCCGTAGGTGTCACCGGTCTCGTCGGTCGCCTGCTCGGGCGTGCACGGTCGCATTGGCGTCTCCCCTTCGCGCTTTGGGATCTCCTCGCGGCCGTAGGCGTCGCCACTCGAGATGTAGACGTAAGCCTCGACGTCGCTGAAAATCTCGGTCGCCGCGCGGACGTCTCTGGGATAGTAGGCGACGCAGTCGAAGACGGCGTCGGGGTTGGCTGCCGTGCGTGCGGCCTCGAGTGCGGAGTCGTTCGTCCGATCGCCCTCGATCCGGTCGACGCGGTCGTCGTCGGCGAAGGGATTCTCGTGATTGCCCCGGTTGAAGATCGTAACGTCGTAGTCGTGAGCGAGCAGGTCCTCGACGAGGTGGCGGCCGATGAAGCGGGTGCCGCCGATGACGAGTGCGGTGTCCATACCGGTCGCTCGAGCCTTGGTGCCTAAATGCTGCCGGAGTCGGTGATCTGTGGGTACGCCCACGGCCCCGTATCAGGGCACGATGACCAGTTTACCGAGGAAACTCTCGTCCATCACGTCACGCTGGGCAGCTGCTGCCTCTTCCAGGCCGTACTCGTCGGCGATCTCGATCGAGAATCGCCCACGCTCCATGAGGGTGGCGACCCCACGGAGGGGGACGCGCAGATCGGGGGTGTTGAACATGCTCATGAACTGGTAGCTGACGTCCTTCGAGCGGGCTGCACCGTCGTTCGTGAACCCTGGGTCTGGCCGATCCTCACCGATACCGACCACGCGACAGCCATCGGCAGCGACGTTCGCATCGAACTGCAGGTAGCGATCGAGTTTGTGATCGAGTATCGCGTCGACACCGCCGTCGCTCGCCGCGAGGACGGCGTCCTCGAGGTCCTCGCGGCCGTACTCGAGGACCGCCTCCGCACCGAGTGCCTCGAGGTCGCCGTGATAGCGCTCGCTGGCAGTGGTGATGACCTTGGCACTCACCGCGTCGGCGAGTTGGACGGCGGCGTGGCCGACGCCACCGGAGCCGCCGTGGACGAGACAGCGTTCGGCGGGCTCGAGGCTCGCGTGATCGATCAGCGCTCGCCAGGCGGTACAGGCAACGACGCCGGCGCCACCGGCCTCGGTCAGGTCGACCCCGTCGGGAAGGTGGACCAGGCGATCGTCCGGAACGGTGGCGTACTCGGCGTAGCTACCCTGGGCAGTGGCGTTCCCGATGCCGGTCCCGAAGACGCGGTCACCCGTTTCGAATCCTTCGACCCCGGAGCCCATGTCGACGACTGTCCCGGCGACGTCGACTCCGGGCGTGAACGGGAGTTCGACCGGTGGGTACGAGCCATCCCTGAAGTAGGTGTCGACGGGGTTGACCCCGGCTGCGGCCACCTCGAGCAGGAGCTCGTCCCGGTCCGGTGTGGGTCGCTCCGCGTCTTCGACGGACAGTACCTCCGGGCCACCGTGCGTTGACAGACGGACAGCGCGCATGATGGGTGGACACACGGCACAGTGGCTCTTAAGTCCACCCGAGTCGGCGAGCGGCGATGACTGCTGTCTGGCACCCGTCACGACCTCCACGATCGATCGCCAACGTTCATTAGCGAGGCCTGCCTCTGCCAGCACATGGGATTCGACGAGATGGACGTCGATACGATCTGGATGGATGGCGAGTTCGTCGACTGGCAGGACGCACAGATACACGTCCTGACTCACGGACTTCACTACGGGACCGGTGTCTTCGAGGGGGCACGGTGTTACGACACCGAAAACGGGCCCGCGATCTTCCGCTGGGAGGAACACGTCGATCGACTGTTCGATTCGTGTAAACCCTACGAGATGGAGATCCAGCACGATCACGAGGAGTTGACTGAGGCGACCAAGGAACTGATCCGCAGTCAGGACCTCCCCTCGTGTTACATCCGTCCGATTGTCTTCTACGGCTACAACAGCCTCGGTGTCAGCCCGGGTGATTGCCCGACTCGAACCGCCATCGCCGTCTGGCCGTGGGGGGCCTACCTCGGGGAAGAGGCCCTCGAGGACGGTATCGACGTCATGGTCTCGTCCTATCGCAAGCACGCCTCGAGCCAGATACCGACCAACGCCAAGACCACGGGGCTGTACGTCAACAGCCTGCTGGCAGGCGAGGAGGCCCGCCGGAACGGCTGTGCGGAGGCCATCGTGTTGAACAAGGAGGGCAACGTCGCGGAGGGGCCAGGCGAGAATCTGTTCCTCGTCCGTGACGGCGAGATTTTCACGCCTGGGCTCTCTGAGTCGATCCTCGACGGCATCACGCGGGACTCCGTGATCCGGATCGCCCGCGACCTCGGCTACACGGTCCACGACACCGTCTCGATCTCCCGTGGCGAACTCCACACGGCCGACGAACTGTTCTTCACCGGATCGGCTGCCGAAGTCACGCCGATCAAGCAAGTCGACAACGTGACCGTGGGCGAGGGTACCCGCGGGCCGATCACCGAGGAGATCCAACAGCGGTTCTTCGACATCGTCGAGCGCCGGACCGACGAGTACGACGAGTGGTTCGAGTACGTCTAGTGGTGGTCGAACCCTGAACTGACGGGTGGTACCGATGTCTGTCGATCGGTAGCACCTTCGGTCGACGTGTGGAGCGGCCACGCCAGACCGGTGGCTGATGTATAAAATCGAACGACGATGCGTGATTCCGCGTCCCAGTTCACGTCTCGAGAGTGGCTACGGCTCTTCATCGTCGGACTCCGGGGAGGTATCGAACGGTGGCGCTGGCTGGGTGGCCGACTCCGGGCACCTCTCGCCGTACCGGTACAGGTAGGCGTGCTGGTCTGTCCGGAGTCGACGCTCGAGATACTGCCTCGCCCCGCGTCGGGTCAGGCCACCCATCTCCACGACGTCCGATAGCGTGGTCTTCGTGGCTCGAAACCAGCGGCGCACCGCACAATCGTGGTCTCGGCTCTCGACGGCGACGAGCGCACCCCGCCCCTGCTCGCGGCCGTCGAGCAGGGCCAGCCAGCAGACCCGATGGGCTCGAACGTCGAAATCGGTGTCCACGAGATAGAGCGTTTCGTATCCACAGGGATCGAGGAAGTCGGTGAGGATAGCGTCGAGGGCGACCGAGTCGGCGAGGATCTCCGCGTCGATGCGACCCTGGGCGAGCGGGGTGTCGACGGTGAGATACTCGAGGAGGTTGAGGTTCTGGCCACCCCAGTGGCTGTACCGGAGGTCATAGAGGTGATCCGGTCGCTGATAGGCCACGAGGGCTCTATGTCCCATTCGACCTCCGTCGGACCCCGATCGCTGGGGAGTACGGGCCGCAATCTCGACTGGTGGCGGGAGTCCTTCTGCGGTGGTCCACTGGTTGGATCGGACCCGGCGGATCCCGAGACTCGGCGTGTTGTGTTCGCGGTCGTTTGGTGCAAGTGACGAGTGTGTGGTGTCTGGCGTTCACTGCATCGCCTCGTATCCGCTCTGGGAACCGATCCATGGCCACCCTGGTCCCGTGGTGGTACTTGAAGTTCCAGCTCCTGTTCGGCCCCGGAACGCAACGCCGATACGCCTCGAGGCCCGCAGCCACCCCAATGGGTTACGATGCACTGGTGTTCGACAACGACTGCGTGTTGACGACCCCGACTCGGACCGCCCCACTCGAGCGGGCAATCGAGCGGGGCTTTGGGAACCGCGGCGTCGAGGACCCGTCCCCCGAAGACGTTCGGGCCCTACTCTCGCCGACCCGAGCGGACCTCGAGGCGGTCGCCGGGCGCTACTCGGTGTTGCCGGATCGGCCCTGGGCCGCCCGCGAACGCGCCGCCATCCAGGTCCAGCGCGAGGAGATCGAGCGGGGGGAGAAGACGCCCTACGACGACGTCGAGGCCATCCGTGGACTGGCCACCCCTCGAGCCATCGTCAGCAACAATCAACACGAGACGATCGCCACCATCGTCGACCACTTCGACCTCGAGGGATTCGACCCGTGGCTCGGTCGGGAGCCGACAGTGGCCGGCATCGAGCGGAAGAAACGAGACCTCACTATCTCGAGCAGGCCCTGACGGAACTCGACTGTTCGAACCCGCTGTACGTCGGGGACAGCTGGGTCGACGTCGCCGTGGCGGATGCCCTCGACATCGACTCGGCGTTCATCCGTCGCGATCATCGACAGGACTATCGCTTTGCCGACTACGGATTCGACGGAAGTCCGACCCACGAAATCGAGACCCTCGAGGCGGTTCCGGCGCTCGACCCCCTGGAGTGAGCCCCCGTTTTGGGGCATGGTTGGCGCCATCGACGACGATCGGTTTGGTGACCATAACCCCCAATACGCCACAGTCCTGATGACCGTACATGACCGGGTCCGCCCGCACCATCTCCCGTCGCTCGTTCGTCCGGAGCGCCGTGGCCATCGGTGGCGTGAGTGCCCTCTCGGCCTGCCTCGATCGGGAGGGCGACGACGCGCCCCCGGCCGGCGTGGACGCCGAGGCGTTCGACACGCTTCCCCAGCGACAGCACGCCTGGACCGAGTTCCTCGAGACCGACGACCACGGCAACCCCACGTCGCCGGAACACCACGTCTGTCTCCACCTCGAGTACGTGGGCGGCGGGCCCACGGCGGCCGAACGCGAACAGGTCGAGGCGGCGTTTCGAACCCTCGAGCAGGCCTACGACTGGAGCAACGAGGGGTTGCTGTTCACCGTCGGGTACGGCCCACGCTACTTCGAACGATTCGATGCGGACCTCCACGAGTCGGTGGCCCTGCCGGAGCCCACCGCACTCGCGCCGATCGAGGATCCGGAGGCCGACACGTACGACGCCATGATCCACCTCGCGAGCGATCGCGGGTCCGTAGTGCTCGCCGCCGAGGAGGCGCTCGCGGGCACCCTCGAGGCGGAACAGGATGACGAAGACGGCCACCCGGAACTCAACGGCGTGGCCGTCGAGGAGACGCTCGATGGCGTCTTCGCGGTCGAAGAGCGTCGCACGGGGTTCATCGGACCAGGCCTCCCCGCCGAAAACCAGTCGGGGATCAGTGGCATTCCCGACAGCGAACCGGTCGACGAGGAGGCACCGCTGTTCATGGGCTTCAAATCGGGGTTCAAAAAGAATCAGGCCACGGAGGATCGAGTCTCCATCCAGCAGGGACCGTTCGCCGATGGGACGACCACCCACCTCTCGCGCATCCGTCTCAACCTGAGCCAGTGGTACGAACAGGACAGCCGGGAGATCCGTGAGCGCAAGATGTTCTGTCCCGCCCACGCGTCGGAGAACAAAGTCGAGGGCCCCGGCGACAACCTCGGCGACTCGAATCAGGTCGCCGGCTGTGCCGAGCGGACGCTCGAGGACGCCCACGAGCACGGCATGGTCGGCCACGCCCAGAAGTCGGCGCGGGCCCGAGAGGAGGGGCGACCGATCATCCTCCGACGGGACTTCAACTCGACCGACGACGGCGAGGCGGGCCTCCATTTCCTCTCCCACCAGCGCGAGATCGTCGACTTCGTCGAGACGCGCCAGGCGATGACCGGCTCGGACATCGCCGACGAGTCGGCAATCGGGGCACGAACGAACAACGGCATCCTGCAGTACATGACGGTCCGCAGTCGGGCAAATTACCTGGTCCCGCCACGCGATTATCGCTCGTTGCCGACGCCCGATCCCGAATCGATCGAGCTGTAACTGTCGCCACAGGATCCCCACCGATTACGTCCGCTGAAGACGAGACTGCCGATCATGACAACCACGAACACCGTGCCGACGTCACTCCGATCCCGTGGCCCGTTCATACTCGCCGGCGCCGGTCTGGGAACCGCGCTCTCGTTGTTCGAGGTCGCCGGCGGCTGGTTCGTCATCGCCGTCGTGATCGGGCTCGTCCTCACCGGTGAACTCGTCCTCACTCTCGAGTCACGATAGCGGCGGCCCGATCGACGGCCCGTGTCCTGACGGGTAGTCGCTCTCACCCGCCGATTCAAACGGTACTACCCGTATCGACCAGCATGGGATTCCCCATCATCGATCCCTCCGACGCGCCAGGTCGTGATTTTCGGACAATCTGGCGGGACGCCGGCCTCGAGACACTCGGCCGTCAGTTATAGTAGCCACTGAACGTCATTGCACACCTGATCGCCAGACGGGTCGGCGATCAGTGTGTCAATCGTTTCACTTGTGACTATAGGTCACCGCCAGACCCGCTGAACAGTTTCCCCTCGAGTACCACGCACACACCGAACAGGAGGAGCCCATGGCGGTGATGGGCACGAAGGCCGTCGAGACTCACTCGGGCGCTCCTCACGTCGAAGCCGGTGAACGGTTCCTCGTCGGACCCGGCAACCCCCACCGGGCGGACGCCCCCGAGGACGGCGACGGACCAGTGGTCGTCTTGGCAATCGGCGCGCCGTCCGTCGACGATGTCGCGGTGTCCGAGCCCTAACGCCCCGACCGATCGAGGCAAAGTGAGCTCGTTTCCCCCGCTCGAGCCGGAGTCAATCGACCGAACGTCTCAGTTTCAGGGTCCGCTCGAGCAGCGTCTCCTCGTACACCGCACCCGTTTGCTCCGGGCGGCGCTCATGAACCACGCGGACCGTCTCGACGGTGTTTCGAAACGTCTTGAGCGTCGCCTCGTCGACCATCTGGCCGTCGAGCGTGACGGCTCCCGTGCCGCCGGCTTTCGCCTCGTTGAACCGTTCGGTTTTGGAAACGTCACGCTCGAGTTCCTCGCTCGTCGGCAGGTGAATTCGGTTGGCCTGGATCGTCTGCTTGGGGTACAGCGACCACGAGCCGTCGAGACCGAAGTGGGCCTCGTGTTCGACCTGTTCGGCGTATCCCTCGGCATTGTAGACGGTGACGCCCGCACGCTCGAGGAACAACTCGTCGAAGGGACCGCCGATGGCGAGCAGGCCGTTGGCACTCGCCTCGTTCGAGAGCGTCTCGAGTAGGCCATCCCACCGAGGGCGACCGTCGCCCATATCGCGGGCCCCGAGTTCGCCAGCGTAATCGACCGGGCCGAAGACGAGGGCCTCGAGGCGCGTATCGCGGCCGCGAGCCGCAATCCGACGGAGGTCAGAGCGGGCCCTGGCGGTTTCGACGATCAGTGCAACGCCGAGCGCCCCGTCACCGAAGCCGTGTGCGCTCTCGGCGGACGAGACGGCCTCGAGGGCCCGTTCGACGTCCGCGAGTCGGCCCACCTTCGGGATAACGATGCCATCGATGTACTCGCCGACCTCGCTCACGAGGGTGTTGATCTCGTCGCGTCCCTGCTCGCGACGGTCAGCGGCAGTGTCACTCCATTGGACGCGGGGCCAGATTTCCCCCGAGAACGGGGCCTCCGGCAGGAGCCGACAAACGTTCTCGAGGGCCTCGGCTTTCAACTCCGGGGCCGTGCCGTCCTCGAGGTCGGGCACGAGCCAGTCGGGAGCGCTGAAACCCTCGCTTTCGAGTCCCGAACGGAGGTATTTCGCCGACTCCTCGCGTGGAACGGCGGCCGGTGCGGTCTGGAACGTGCGGCAGATGCGGCTGGTCATTACGTTGCGTTCCGTAGTGTATTGGTACGGATTCGATAGTGTATGGCTTCGCTACTGATAGTGCAAACCCGGGCGTGGGGAGTCCGTTGCCATCTCGAGGCGGTCCGATCAGTGAAGGCTGATTGACCCTGCTGGCGAAACGGACCTCGCGTGATGGTCCGAGAGCCGTCGGCTGGGGCTGGTGGCGAGACCCGCATCAAGTGGCAGTGGCGCTGGGCGATCATCGGTCGCGGGTCGCCACCTCCGCGGTCCGTATTCCCGAGTACACCAGTTCTTGACGCTGATTGAAGGCGATGTGCTGGAATCGCACGGTCCCCGCCCCACCGCCCGACTGCGTCGTCTCGCGACTGGTCTCGAGGACGCGGGTGAAACACGAAATCGTGTCGCCGGCGGTTACGAAGCGGTGGAATCGCTCGTCTTCGAACCTCACCTCACGAACCGTGCGTTCGTCCGAACGGGCGTGGCCGAGGGCCGTCGATCGCGTCACGTCGCCGTAGCTCACGATATCACCCGAGGGTGAGTCGGCCATCGCTGCGCGGTTGTGATGCTGCTTGGCCGTGTTCAGCGTCGAGAGCGGGAGCGCGGTGATGGTGACGTCGTCCATCGTCCGACCCCGCTCGTGGCGGTACGCGACCGCTCCGCCCAGGTCGGTAGCGCGCTCGAGAGCCGTCTCGAAGTCCTCGAACGCGTCTCCCTGAGGGGTGACGAACGGGGTGGATGGGTTGGACTCCGGTTCGTCCGCTCCGGTCGATCGACCGCGGTCAGCCTCGAGTTCTCGACCCTCCCGTGGTTCCCGTCGCGGGATCATGTTGGTTCGTTCGTACAGACACAGTGTCTCATCGGTCGCCGCGTCGGAGGCGCGGGTCTCCCAGGTGACGATGCCGTACGCTGGTCGGGAGTTCGAGGGCCTGCGTTCGAGCACCTCGCTCTCGACCCGGAGGTCGGTCCCCGCTGGCACGGCGTCGGCGGGAAATCGGACGTCCGTGCGCCCGAGGAAGTAGCCGCCCTTCTCGCTGAGGTCCTCGACGGTACACCCCAGGGTGGCCGCGAGCAGGTAGTCGGGGTGGATGGGTGGCACCTCGTGTCCCCGTTCGCGAGCCAGGTCCGCCCGCCAGTGGGCTGGATCGTGGTTCAGCGTCTGGCTCGTCCACAGTTCGTTCGCCCAGCGCGTGAGCCGGAGTCCGGGTTCGTGTTCGATCACCTGCCCCTCGGCGAACGCCTCGTACCAGGTCCCCTTCTCGAGCGTATCGGCTCGCTCGAGGGCGCGTTCAAAAGTGTCAGGGTCGGTCCAGTCGACCCGCGCTGTGTCGACGGCCGCGCCATCGCCAGCCGCATCGCCGTTGGGTCCGTCAGTCATCGTCACTCACCACCGAAGTCACCGCACTGCTCCCGGACGCCTGCCGCCTGGCGAGGGTCCGTCGCATCTCGTTCGCGACGATCATGTACCCCTCGTCGAACCCCATCCCCGGCTTGGCCAGCACCTGCGCGGCGTCGGTCGCGAGGGCAACGTGGGCACACACCCGCGCGGAGACGTTCGTCTCGTTACACGTGCCGCCCACATAGGCTTGGGTATTGGACCCGTCACAGTACTTGACGGCCTCGCCGCTCCGGTGGACGCCCCCCAGGTCGGGGGTCTTGATCTGGACCAGGTCCGCCCCACCGGCGTCGACGAACGCTCGAACGTCCTCGAGGGTGTTACACCACTCGTCGGCGACGATGTCGACCCCGACCCCGGCGTCGGCCAGCCCGTCGCGTAACTCGGCCATCGCGTGGATCTGACACGCCCGCGTGCCGGCGTCCATCGGCCCCTCGATCTGAATCGCCAGCGGGTCGGCTGCCCCCTCGAGTTTCTCGAAGTAGTCGAGGATCGCCCGCGAGTCGAACGGTGCACCGAACACCTCACCGAGAACCCCGTAAACGTCGAGGTGGATGCGCGGTCGATACCCGTCGGGGCCGAGTTCCAGGGCTCGGTCGCGAAGCCACGCGACGTACTCGAGCAGTCGCTCACCCGCCTCGCCGACCTTCGATCGGCTGTTGAACAACCCGTGGGGGAGGACGGGAACGCCCTTGATGAGCATCTTCTCGGCGTTTCGCCGGCGGTCGTCACCGGATTGGCCGAAAATGGGCACAGGGTCGTTTGCGGGCTCCGTCGCCAGGTGGTCGGCCAGCACGTCCGTCATCGTGGTCCGTCGGGATCGAGCCGCGGCCCCGAGCAGGGCCTGGGAGACCCCGTAGCGAACGGCTGTGTGGAGCTGTGATGGTTCGCTCGAGGGCGTTGGCTGTCGGCCCCCGTCAGCGGGCGACCCCAGGAGTGACTCGAGGACCGTAACGTTCTCCGCGAAGGCGTCGGCGGGCCGCCCCTCGAAGACCGGGGCGACGCGCTCGTCGATCACCGAGCGGTACCGATCGGCTCGAAACACCGGGTCCCGGCCGGCCGCTCCCGAGTACTGGACCGCGACACAGTCGCCGTGGACGACTGACCCGTCGCTGAGGGTCAGATCGATCAGCAGGGCTTCACCGGGCTGTCTGATGGTGTCGAAGCCGGGCGTGTGTGGCTCGCCGACATAAGCAAACCCGTCCCGACGCGCACCGGCCTTGATCGCTCGCTGGTCGTCCGTGTAGAAGCCAGCGTGGCCCGCAACCGGTCGAACTGACTCAATCAGCACGACCCTCACCCCCGCTTGGTCGACCGATGAGCCGCCCGTCGCTGATGGCGTCGACGTCGTCGGCGACCATCCGGAACGACTGCGCTCGGCCCTCGGTTTCGGCCCGCTGGGCGAGTCGTGCCGCGTGGATCTCTTTGATTTCGTCGTCTATGGCGAGGTCACCGAACTCGAGGATGCGGACGCGACCGTCGTCGTCCCGCGCGGGGAGGACGGCCCCCTGTGCACTCTCGCTCGGGGCGAAGGGGACGTCGAGGGCTCCCGACTCGAAAGCCGCGACGGTACCCCGTGCGACGTCGCCGTCACCGTGGCCGATCACGGCCTCGAGCAACTGCCGCGTTTCGCGCTCGATCAACGCCTGCTCCTCGTCGATGCCGTCGATGTCGATGTCCTGCTCGAGGGCCATGTCGATTATCTGTCTAGTAGTGCGGAGACCGGCGGCGTTGGCCTCCTTCGTGGGGACCCCCCGGAACTCCTGGGGGGATTTGGTGATAACCTTATCCGGGCGGGCGATGGCGGCCGTCATGCCACCCAAACCGATGACGCCACTGGCGCGGGCCTCGTCCGGCGGGAACCCGCCCATCCACTCGTGGAAGACGGTCGTAACGCACACCTCCTCGGGGAGACACTCGTTTCCGAGGGCCCGTAACGCCCGGAGGGCGGCGACGTCCTGGACGACGTTACCGACCTGCCCGTAGCCGAGGGTCAGCGAGCGAACGCCCTGTGTTGTGGCGAGCATCCCCTCGAGGAGCATCACCGTGATGGCGATACTCGGTGGCACGAGGGTGCCGGTCAGCGGACCGAAGGGCTCGCGATTGATCCGGACACCGCGCTCAGTGTAGGCCCCCGCGAGTCGGTCGACGTACTGCCAGTGTTCGATGGTCGTCGCCAGGCCCTGACGCTTCGTGTAGGGGATGTTGTACGAGATCGGTCCACCCTCGAAGCTCTGGAACCCGCCGGCGAAGGTGATCGCGGCCAGCAGGCGCGCGTCGGGCGTGCCGTGTCGAACCTCGATCGGGGCGTCCACGGCTTCGATCAGCTTCCGACAGCCCTCGACGCCGTGATTCACTGCGGGGAAGCCGTTGAGACGTTCCGCGCCCGACTCGCTGGCGGCCTCGAGGCCCTGCTGTGCCTTTCGATATTCGTTGTCGCGAGTGTAGGAATCGATGGTCGTCGGCAGGAGGTCGGCCTCGCCGTCGGCCTGGAGGTACTCGAGGAGGTCGATCTGTTCCCCGAGTCGGGCCACCCCGGCCCTCGGTTGCAACAGGGGCTGCTCGCTCCTCTCGAGAACTTGGGCGAACCGTTTGTGAGTCGGGAGGCGCTCGTGAAAGGCCATCGCCTCCTGAAAATCGACCGCCTCGCCGGTAGGCCAGGTGTCACGAATCCCGCGATCGATACGTCTCAGTTCGTCACTCGGCAATCGTGTATCGCGGATCATCTAGCTGGTGACGGTGACGCGCTCCTGGTCGGTGATCGGGATCCGAAGGTCACGCCTGAGGGCCGCGATCGCCTCCTCGGGCGAGGTCTCCGCGTCGAAGACCCGGTCGAATCCGAGGTCCTCGAAGGTCTCGCGGGTCTCTTCGAAGTCGTCCTGCCCGACGGCGAGGTTGCCGCCGATGTAGGTGACGGCGTCGACACCGTGGGCCTCGAGGGTCTCCTGAAAGCCCTGGCAATCCTGTTCGGCGTGCCCGTACAGGGAGGAAACCAGTACCGCGTCGGCGTCGTGTCTGTCTGCGGCCTCGGCGAACTCCGCCTGGGAGGTCTGGACGCCAAGGTTGATGACCGTCAAACCAGCTGCACTGAACGCCTGCTCGAGGATCGTGATACCGACGACGTGGGCGTCGGATCCGATGACCCCGAGAACGACCGTACGGGACATTGTGTGCGGAATCATGATAGACTGGCCTATAACTGTAATGGTCGATCATGATAATACTCTTAATACACCTAAACGACCCTCGTTTGTGAGGGATTCACACCTTCATGATTTATAGTAAAGGTTTTTCCGTGGACCCCTCGAGACGACGCTATGGGAGCGCTTTCGACGCTGCGCGTGTTGGACCTGACCCAGGTGCTCGCTGGCCCGTACTGTACGATGTTGCTGTCCGACCTCGGCGCGGACGTGATCAAGATCGAACGTCCCGGCGGCGACCTCATCCGGGACAATCCTCCGTACCTCGAGGACCCCGTGGCAGAGGCCTACGGCGGTTACTTCCAGAGCGTCAACCGGGGCAAGCGCAGTCTCGAACTCGATCTTGAGACCGACGGGGGCCTGGCGGACTTCCGTTCGCTGGTCGAGGAGGCGGACGTCGTCGTCGAGAACTATCGAGCGGGCACGATGGAGGGGTTCGGGCTGGGATACGAGACGCTCGTCGAACACAATCCCGAACTCATCTACGCCTCGATTCGAGGCTTTGGTGACCCGCGCACGGGCGCAACCCATCGACAGGGCCAGCCATCGTTCGACCTCATCGCACAGGCACTCGGGGGCGTCATGGAGATTACTGGCCAGGCCGACGGTCCGCCGATGAAGGTCGGCCCCGGCATTGGTGACCTCTTCACTGCGACGTTGAACTGTATCGGGATCCTCGCCGCTGTCTTCCACCGCGAGCGCACGGGTGAGGGCCAATTCGTCGATACCGCGATGTACGACGCCATGGTGAGCATGACCGAGCGGGCGATCTACCAGCACTCCTACACCGGTGTATCCCCGACTCGGCAGGGCAACTCCCACCCCACCCTGTTCCCCTACGACGCCTTCGAAACCACCGACGGCCACGTCGTCATCGCCGCCTTCGGCTCAAATCACTGGCGAGCGCTCTGCCGAGCGATGGATCGACCCGACCTCGCGGCGGACCATCCCAACCCCACCAGCCGTCTCGAGCACCGCGACACCCTCCGGGAGGCCATCCTCGAGTGGACCCGAGACCACTCGAGTGCACAGCTGTGTGATCGCCTCGGGGGCGAGGTTCCCGTTGCCCCAGTACAAAACACGGCAGACATTTTCGCGGATCCCCACGTCCACGCCAGGGGGATGGTGCACGAGGTCGACCAACCTGGAACCGATCGGCGGGTGGCGATCGCGGGCAATCCGATCAAATTGAGCAAAACACCGCCACAGCCAGGTGGTCGTGCCCCCCTGCTGGACGAGCACCGCGGGGAACTGGTCGGAGATGGCACGTTCGAGGAAGCAGGGGAGGAGGGAGGCCATCCGGCGGAGTCGGACTGATACGGGGTGCTGTCGCCTTTTCCTATAGCAACAAGTGAACCGATTTCCACACCCTCACAGCGAATCGGCTCAGAACCGGTTTGTCACCGGTTTTGAACCATGGTCTCGAGGGTGTGTGCCAATGACTTCCGCTGGCCACGATAGTGATTGCTGGCGCGCTACGGCCAATCACCGGTGACCGAGTGCTAGCGGAAGCCCACGGCTTTAGCCGTGCGGTGTAAGCGGTAGGCCCGACTGGGTTCCTCCACCGTCCCACTGTCCGGCCTGTGATTCCCACCGGTACGGCAGCATTTAACAAGAGAGACGTACACTCTGTTGGATATGCGGCGCGTCAACGCCTTCGAGGTCAGGCCCCTCTCCCACCGAGACCGGCTACTGCTCCTCGAAATACTCGACGCGTCCGCCGCCCTGTGGAACGAACTCACCTACCACCGCCGCCAACGCTTCTTCGACGACAGAGACGTGTGGAGCGTCGACGCTGATGAGTACCGGGTGAAGTACAAGGGCATCCTCGGTAGTGCAACCGCCCAGCAACTCATCCGCAAAAACGACGAAGCGTGGCGGTCGTTCTTCAAGCTCTTGGAGAAAGGCGACGAACCGTCGCCGCCCGGGTACTGGAAGGACGACGGGGAACGGGAGTTGCAGACGCTCGTCCGCAACGACCAGTACACCCTCACGTGGGGCGAGCGCAGCCGCCTCGAAATCCCGGTCGGCTTCGACCTCAAAGAAAAATACGGCCTCGGCTACCACGACCGCCTCCGGCTCGAAGCACGCGGCGACCCGCGGTGGAGAGGCGAGCAGGGTCGGTTGGAACTGGTGTACGACAAGAGTGCTGAATCGTTCAGGGTACGACAACCCGTCTCCGATGCTGTTCCTCGACGGGACGACTCACTAGCCACCACGTCCAGCGACGAGGGCGTGGTGGCGGCCTTGGACATCGGCGCCAACAACCTCGTCGCCTGCACCGTTTCGACCGGCCACCAACGCCTCTACCACGTCCGCCCGCAGTTCCAGCGGTTCCGCGACATCACCGAAGAGATCGCGGAGTTACAATCCCGCCTCGAGTACGGGGAGTGGTCGAGCAGGCGGATCCGTGAATTGTACCGCTTGCGTGGCGACCGTCGCGACCACCTGCAGAACGCGCTCATCCGCGACCTCGCAGAGTGGTTTCACGGTCTCGGTGTCACGGACGTGATCGCCGGCGACCTCGACGACGTACTTCGGAAGCACTGGAGTGCGCGTGTGAACGAGAAGACGCACCTGTTCTGGAGTCACGGCCGGTTCCGTCGGCGGCTTCGGGAAGTGTTGGAAGGAGAGTACGGCATCGAGGTCTCAGAAGAGGACGAAAGCGGGTCGTCGAGTCGCTGTCCGGGTTGTGGCGGTGAGCGCGTAGAGCGGGATGGCGATCTGTTCACGTGCTTTGAGTGCGGTTTCGAGGGGCATAGTGATGTGGCGGCGAGTGAGAACCTGCTGCAACGGTATGCGGACGTCGAAGTTGGGCCGATGGCTCGGCCCGTGGTCTCCCGAGAGAACACGACGGAGAGCGGACACCGCGAGGTGCCGCGCCTCGAGTGGGACGATCACCGGTGGCGACGCCGGGATCGCTCGACCAAAGAGGAACCCGCAAACCAGAGTACCACCGTCGCCGCTGGTGGGAAATTTGCCTCCGGTGGCGTGGCTTGAATCACCCACGCGGAGGAATCCCACGGCTTCAGCCGTGGGAGGAGGTCAAATGTTATAACAGTCCCTGTGGGCGTCTCCGGACGGATTGGCCCCGTTAGCGCTCGAACACGGTGAGGTGGTGACCGTCCGGGTCCCTCGCGGTCAATCGGCCGGCCGAACGCTCGAGCGAACAGGTCCAGGGCTCGAGGACCTCTCCAACCCGCTCGAGGTTCTCCGTTTCGAACCCGAGATCGACGTGAACCCCGCCGCGAGCGTCAGCCAGCCCGAGCTGGGGTTCCCAGAGCTCGAGAGCCATGGGCCCGTTCATGCGGACCCGTGTGCGTTCGTCGCCGCGATCGACCGTTTCGAACCCCAGCGTGGCGTATCGGTCCTCGGCCGCCTCGAGATCCGCGACCTCGAGGACGATCTCGAAGATACCGTCGATACCCGGACCCCCAACCGGCTGTTGCCCGAGTTCGACGCAGTTTCCGTCCGGATCGTAGAGGTACAGCGAGCGGGCCTCCCCGAACGTGTACTCTTCGAGGTCGTACGACGTCGAGAGCCGCTCCCACCAATCGTCGTACTCCGCAGGTGGTATCGAGCACGCAAAGTGGGTGTGGACGCCCCCGCGGGGGACCCCGGTCGGGCGTCGCAACACGAGGGCGGACTCCCCGGCACGATAGGCGATCACGCTGTCCGGCCGTCGATCGACCGTCTCCCGGTCCGCGGTTGGTGGCTCACACGTCTCCAGGTCGAGGACCTCCTCGTAGAACCGTCTGGCGGGCTCGAGATACTTCACCTCGATGCCGAGCCAGGCCAGCCGTGTCAACATGGATGGCGGTACTCGCGGTGGGGTCAAAGAGCCATCGCCGCCGTGACGTACCTCGAGCGATCGAGTGTGAGTTGTCGGGGTCGTCGTATTCGCTTTCCCTCGAGCGTTCGACACGGGTCCCCGCTCGGGGATCCCTTGTTACAGCATTCCCCGTCTGAGGGAGTTGTGAGCCCCTCGAGAACGGCGTGTCCAGAGCGCGCCATACATCCGTCATCGCCTGACGTGTCGGGGGTCTGTATGTACTGTTACAACTGCTCTCCGGACTCTCGCGGTTCGACGTATCGAATCACGAAGTACGTGATGACGAGTGTGATAAGAAGAATGCCAAACGCGCCAGCTGCCGCCAGTGCATCACCAGTTGTTTCGAACTCGTCGATTCGGAAGCTGATTATCTCACGGGCGATCGCGATGATCGCGGCACCGATCACGATCTGCACGACGGGTTCCTCACGAACGTACGCAATGAGTGTTCGGTGGACCTCAACGATGATCAGCAGGAGGAGCACCGTATTCAGAAGATTGACCACGGCAATTGGATCCGTAAACTCCCCCGTCGACACGAGTTGCCACAGGCCGAGCAACAGATCGAACACCCCAATGACGAACAACAACAGCGTAAAGTACGCTGTCGCTAGCACGAGCCACCGCATAGTGATTACCGATGGTTCGGTGACCCGTGGTAGATCTAACTCTGGCGCCACATGCATGTGTTGTCCGCTAATACAATAAATGTATCAGCCCAGTGAACCGCCTCGAGGCTCTCGGTTTCAGTCCCGAGGCCGATCCGACTCTCGCTGCGAGCAGCCGTCTCGAACCTCGGATTGTACTCGCCAGATGGCAACGGTGGCCTTCCCACGTCTCCCGGCCGTCTCCGAACGTCGAGTGACCCCGGATCGTATCACAGAAACGAGTACCGTCCCGGACGGTTCACGGGGGAAAGCCCACGGCTTTAGCCGTGGGTTGGATCCGTCACCGCTACCTCTGTCGGTGATCGCCGACTCGGTATGGGAAGCCGCCGGTAAAAAGGTGGAGGAGAGTGTACCATGAACGGACGAATGACTCAGTACAGACGCGAGAACCAGGACGTGTGGAACGAGTGGAGCGAGGATTTTCAGGCGCTGTGGAACGCGAACACGGTAGACGGCGAACCGCCGCCGACACCGTCCCCGTTCGCCCCCGATGCCCCGGGTGACGTCCGTGATCGTGTCGTCGACACCGTCGAAGGGAAGGCCTACGTCGAACTGGGGTGTGGCGGTGGGCAGGGAAGCGTCGGGACGGCGGCGTTGGGTGCCAACCCGGTTGTGGGCATCGATTTCTCCGATGAGCAATTGGCACACGCACGGCACTTGCGTGACTGGTCTGGTGTCGACGCGACGTTTCTGCAGGCGGACGTGACGAGCCTGCCCTTTGGATCGGACACGTTCGACCTGGCCTCCTCCGAATGGGTGTTCCAGATGGTCGATCACCTCGATAGCGCGCTGTCCGAAACCCGTCGGGTCCTCCGAGACGGTGGCGTGTTCGTGCTCAGCGTCCCGCATCCACTCTACGAGGCCATCGAGGCGGATACCGGGACGCTCGAGCGGAGCTATTACGACACCGGGCCCCGAGAGATCACCATCGACGAGGGGTACGACTCGAGTATGATCGCGTTCGATCGGACGGTTGCTGCTCTCCATAACGCGCTCGTCGATGCCGGATTCGATGTTCGACGACTCATCGAACACCAGCGCCCCGAGGTCGAATCGAACGATCCAGATGAGAGTGAGCTCCCGTCGATCCTCTGGAAGATCCCACAGAGTGTCCGATTCTGTGCAGTGGCGGTCGATCGTGTGTAGACCCGATTGAGCGATATCGTCGTCCAGACTCGAGCCTTCACCGTGTACAGCGTCCGATCGGGGTCATCGACTCCCCCGAAAAGCACCTGCGCCGCTGAATCAGTAGACGTATTCGTCGGCCGTCAACTGGACGTACCGGCCGTCTCGATGCCTGAATTTGGCCTTTTTGTACGCCCCGAGAACCTTCGCCGCGCCGAGGCCCGCGGTGTACTTCTGATTGATGATCGAGTCACCGTCACCGTTGCCCTGCATCTTGCTGATCGTGTCGAACGCCCAGTCCCAGTCGTCGGGCTCGTAGTCGGCCACGATGTCCGCGAAGGCGACGTTGCGCAGGAGTTCGTCGCCGACGGCGCGCTTCCAGACCTCGTTGTAGTGCTCGAGACCGTCCGTCGCTGCCAGCCGACCAGCGATCTTCCCCGTGCGAACGGCGACGTGGTAGCCACCTTCGTGGAACGCCGAGGTGGTCCCCATCGCCCCACCGGCGACCGCGATATTCGCGCCCACCGGCGACTCGATCGGTCGCGTCGAGGAAATCGGATACGTCTCGGTCCCCTTCGATTTCCCGCGGTCCTCGACGCGTGGGATGTCCGTCTCGATATCGTACTCGTCACCATACTCGAGTTCGAGCAGGCGACGGATGTACTCCGCCCCCGCCGGGATACGGTCGTCCGTGGGCCGGAGGAGTTTGTACGATTCGGGGTGGGGAACCTCAGAGAGATCCATTCCGATGGGCATCGTCAGGCCAACCCGAGCGACGGTGCCGTCGTTGGGGAAGATCCACGGGTAGGCGGTCTCGCCTGGCATGTACCCCCACCAGAATTTGAGGGTGTCCTCGAACTCCTCGAACAGCTCCGGTGGGAACTCGCGGTACTCCTGGTAGGCGATGTGGTTCGCCACCGGCGGCGAGAGGTGATCGGAGACGCTCTTGCCGACGAGGAACTGGTCGAGTGCGTTTAGCGTAATTCGACGCTGGGGGCCGTCGGCGAGGACGACGTGGCTCGCCTCGAGCGTCTCGCCGTTCGAAAGCGTCAGGGTGTGGGTTGGCTCGGCCCCCGAAAGATCGCTCTCGAGATCCTTGACCGCAGTCCCGACGCGGAGGTCTGCGCCCGCTTCGGTGGCGCGTTCGTGGAGCCAGTCGTCCATCCGTGCCCGGTGGAAGGTGTAACCGAACTTGTCGTAGCTGGCGTCCATCCCAGTGGTCTCGAGGCGAACGGCACTCGAGGGGCCGACGAACTCGGTGGCCTCGAGTTCACGATGGATTACCTCGTCGGGAATTGCCGCGACGTCGAAGTCCATGATGTCGACCCAGTAGTCGAGCATCCCGGCGGCGTCTGTCGAGTCGGGGCCCAACCCCTCCCGGTCCTCGCGGGGGACGCCCTGTTCGAAGAGGACGGTCGCCGCCCCGTGAGCGGCCGCTCGCTCGGCCGCCGACGCACCGGCCGGGCCGCCGCCGACGATCGCAACGTCAACGCGTTTCATACTCCATTGGGACTCAGCGATCCCTATTAAACTGCCTGATACGAACCGCGCGGGAGCGTGCCGGCACGGGTCGATCGCCCCACGGCGAGCGGTCGACGACACTCGCAATTCTCCGCTCGGATCACGTCTCGCCTCGACGACGACCAACACCCACAGGTTCCTCGAGCCCCTGGTATCCACATGACCGACACAGGAGCGGAACGGGAGGGCCCGGCTGGCGCCCCCTCGAGACCGATCACGGTGGCCGCAGAGGCGGACGTCGACCGCGTCGTCGATCGACACGAAGTGGTCCTGCTCGAGTTCCACACTGCCGGTTGTTCGATGTGTGATGCAATGGTGCCCGTCCTCAGCGGCGTTGCCCGGGCGACTGACGCCGCGGTGGCCACGGGAAACCCACGGGACGACCCGCCACTGCTCGAGCGGTTCGACGTTCGGAGCGTCCCCCTCCTCGTGCTTTTCGTCGACGGGGAAGAGATCTCGAGACGCGCGGAGGGTTTCGTGCCCGCCGAGGACGTGATCGAGTGGCTGGTGAGGGAGTCGCCAGCCAGCCGAGTCGCGTGAGCAGGGGGCAACTCGATCACCCGTGGTCGATCACTACCGCACGATCGTTACCGGCACCGGTGAGCGTCGGATCACGTTTTCGGCGACGCTCCCGAGGAGTGCACGCGAGACGCCTTCTCGACCGTGGCTCCCCATGACGATGTGTTCGACGTCGTGGTCTTCGGCGTACTGCACGATCGTCCGTGCTGGCTTTCCGGGCGCCGTTTCGATCCGAACGTCCGTGTCGGCATCGAGGTGGTTGTCGACCTCCCTCGAGAGGTCCGCTTCGACTTCGCCCGACTCGAACCGCTCTCGGAGGAGCTCGAACCCAGCGCCCGTGGAGCCACCTGCAAGTTCGATCACCCGAAGCAGGACGATCTCGGTATCGGGGTACTCACGGACCGCGTGCTCGAGGGCCTCCTGTGCCGGCATCGACCCGTCGTAGGGAACCAGAATTGCCATATCGAGGTATCGTCGGCCAGGGGGTATAAAATCCATCCACCGCGTGACCACGTCGCGATACAACCGACGGCCTGGGGCCCATTCGGTGGGCTGGCTCGTGGTTCGTCCGCTACCGCGGTCCTGGGTCCTCGATCTCGAGCGCCTCGAGGCGGTCCACAAGGGCTGCTTGTTTCTTCGTCGCTGCGGTCGCGCCGCGGAAGGTCGCCAGCGACTGCAGCCGGTTTTCGATGGTCATCGTCGCGGCATCGATCTCCTCGCCCCAGTCGTAGCCCTGCTGTTTGAACAGGAAGTGCGTGAGCGCCCAGTACCCGATCGGTACCGGATTCTCCTCGGTGGATTCCCCGACTGGCGGGAGCCGCTCGTCGAACGCTCGCAGGCACTCGATCGTGAGGTCGGCGGCCCGCTGTCGGAGGACGTAGGCTCGCTCGCCCCCGACGGGACCGTATTTCTCCCGCAGTTTGGCCTTGGCATTCTCGTACGTCGGATCGAACGACTGGATCTCCCACCCCTCGAGTGGACCAGTCTCGTGCCAGTCGGCCCACCGCGGGCGCTCTTCCTCGATGACGGCGTCGGGATCACCGGAGACGACGACGGTCAGTTGGCCCGCCTCGAGACGCTCGAGGTCGTGTTCCTCACGGGTCAGCGGGCGCGTTTCGTGACGGGCGAAGCTGCCGGCTCGCCAGAACCAGCCCGATTCGAACGCGTCGACCGACTGGAATCGGTCCCAGGCGGGAACCATGTACTCCTGCAGGAACGTCCATTCAGCCTCGGTATGCTGCAGGTCGAACGTGAGCTGTGCACTGCGCATACTCAGATCGTGGCCTCCCCCGTCGACTGCTCCTCGAGCCACGTCTCGAGTTCGGCCTCGAGGTCGCGTATCGACGCCTGTAGGCGGGCATACTCCTCGCGAGCCGCGTCGGCACCCCGGTAGCTCGCGATGGAGTGCAACCGACTCTCGAGGCCCCGCTCGAGGGCCGCAATTTCGTCGTACCAGTCGTAGCCCGACTGGACGAAAAGCGAGTGCAGGAGGCTCCAGAAGCCGATGCCGAGTGGGTTCTGATCAGTCGGATCGGGGGCGGCCGGCAGTTCATCGTCGAATTCCTCGGCGAGTGTGAGGGCTAGCCGCGAGGTCAGTGGCTTGTACCGATACTCGAGGGTGCCACCACTCCACCCCTTCACCTCGCGTTGCTGTGCCAGCAAACTCTCGTATCCCGCCTCGTCGTAGCGACGAAGGCTCCAGTCGGCGAGGCCGTCGGCGGCCTCCCAAGCGTCTCCGTGGGTGTCGACGAATCCGGCTGGATCACCGTCGAACACGAGCCTAACTTGGCCACCGTCCAGGCCAACGTCGTACGGTTCGAACTGGCCGTATCGCCAGAACCACCCCTGTTGCCAGTGGGCGCTCGAGCGATAGCGGTCCCAGTTTGGTGCCAGGACTTTCTCGAGGAATCGCTGTTCAGCAGCGGGCGAATCAAATCGGAGGTCGATTGTTGCGCCAATCACGGCCGATGTGTCGTCGCGCGGGCATGTAATCGTTCGGCGAACTGCATTTCTGTCGATAAGCTGTCGCTCTATTCGACTCTCCATCGATGTCAGTCCTTACGAACCGCGAGTCGAGGACCAATCACCTGTACGGTTCTCGCGTGCTCAGAGCCATGGTCCAAAAAAGTATATCACGCGGGCCCCGGAATCCCCAGCGCACGATGCCCAGACCCACCGACACCCCCGACATCCGTGAGCAAGGGCTCGAGGACCTCGAGGCGCTTGGCCACCCGGACCGCCTCAGAATCCTGCGGGTGCTCGCCACGGCCGAGGAACCGCTATCATTTTCGACCTTGCGCAAGCAGGTGGACATTCGGGACAGCGGCCGTTTCAACTACCACTTGACGGCCCTCGAGGGCCGCTTCGTCAGGCGATCGACTGGGGGGTACGAACTGGGTCACAGTGGCGAACGAATCGTCCTCGCGGCTGCTGGGCTCGATCCTGCGGTCGTGACCGAACGCGAGACGAGCAATGCGGGCGTGGCAGAATCGACCGACGAGGGTTGCCCCGTCTGCGGCGAGACGGACTGCGAGCGGTGGATCCACGTGCACTTCTCCTCCCAGTAACTCTGAACCTGCGGTGAACTCGTTCTCGGGCTTGTCGTGGCTCGCTGGTGATTCGTGAAGGGAGTATCCGCCGAACCGTCGAACTCGCTCGTGTTGCGCCGTCGCCTCGAGACCTAGAGTCGCTTGCTCACGTACGGGCCGTCCTGATGGTAGCCCAGTTTGGTCCGATAGTACTCCCGCGCGCCGATACCCGAAATGACGCTGAGTTTGTCGAAGCCGGCGTCGGCCGCCAGCTCCTCGGCGCGGTCCATCAGTCGACGACCGTAGCCCTGGTGCTGGTGTTGACTCCCCGCACTCTCCTCACCGACCAACACCTCGCTGCCGTAGACGTGTAACTCGCGGAGGAGCGCCGCGTTCTCGAGTTCTGGCCTGACCGGATCGTTGGGGAATCGTAGCCGACAGAACCCGATCAGCAGGTCCCGCTCGAAGTCCTCGAACGAGATGAAGTGTTCCGTGCCGCCACAGGCCTCGTAGGTCATGACGTCGAGATCGATCGACTCGGGTTCCTCGTCGTTCATCCCGACCTCACGACACCGGATACACTCACACGTCCAGCCGTGAGCTGCCATCCGCTTTCGCGCCAGCTGTCGGAGGTTCGATTTCCACACGCCTGCGTCGATGAAGTCCGCCGGAATGTCCCGCTGTACTCGTTGGAGACGGGTGTAGCGGGGGATCATGTCCTTGATTTCGGCGACCAGTTCGGCGGCCGCCTCGTTGTCCAGTGGCTCGTACTCCCCCGTGTGCCACCAGTCGTACGTCGCCGTCCCGCGGACGACGAGCGTCGGATAGATCTTGAGGTAGTCCGGCCGCCACTGGGTCGATTCGAACAGCTCTCGAAAGTCCTCGAGGCACATCTCCGTGCTCATGCCGGGCTGCCCGGGCATCATGTGGAAGCCGACTTTGAACGCCGAGTCCCGGAGGCGTCGGTTGGCGTCGATGGAATCCTTCGTCCCGTGCCCACGGTGCATCTCGCGGTTGATCCGCTCGTAGGTCGTCTGGACGCCGACTTCGACCTTCGTCCCACCGAGGTCGAGCATCCGATCGATCTGTTCGGGGTCACACCAGTCCGGTTTGGTCTCGAACGTAGTGCCGATGTTCCGGACGTCGGCCGTCTCGTTTTCGGCGATGACGTCCTCCAGATAGCGCCACTCGTACTCGTCGGGATTCTGGGCAAAACTCTCGCCCTCGGCGGGTTCGGGTTCCTTCTCGACGTCGTAGTCGTTCATCGCCTCGAGGGCGCGTTTGACGAAGTGCTCCTGGTAGTCGTGGCTCCGGGCGGTCATCGTCCCGCCCATCAGGATCAGTTCGACCTTGTCGACAGGATGGCCGATTTCGCGTAGCTGCTCGAGGCGCAGGGTAACCTGCCCGTAGGGATCGTAGTCGTTCTGGACGCCACGCGCTGCGGCGGGCTCCTGGCCGGTGTAGCTCTGGGCGGAGGAAAACTCCGAGTCAGGCCCGCCTGGACAGTACAGACACTTCCCGTGGGGACACCGCTCCGGTGAGGTCATGATCGCGACCGGGGACACCCCAGAGGCCGTCCGGACGGGTTTGCGCTGGAGCACCGTCTCGAGGGTCTCGCGGTGTTTCTCGGGGGCGTAATCGAGGAGTTCCGAATTCTTAGGAACCTTGGGTGCCGAGTGTTCCGAACAGGCCGCTAGTTTGGCTTTCTCGACCTCCTCGCGTTCGATCTCTCCGGCGAGGATGCGCTCGACGAGCGTCTCGCAGACGGCCTCGAGTGCACCCTCCTCACTGGCACCGCTCATGGCCACGATATCACCGCGGTGGCTGGTTAAGCGTGTCGCCTCGGGTTGGGGCGACCAGGCGCCGCCCCTTCTCGTTCACGCACTTGCCCTCGATGCCCTCACCCCCTCTCATCGCCCTCACTCGTGCTCGAGGTCTCTCACCGCCGAGCCTTCCTGGTCCCGCGATGGGCGAGCGTCCCGTTTCCAGCCCTCCGCGTCCTCGAGCGTCTCGACCTCGAGCGTCTCGACCTCGAGCAAACGCTCGAGTTTGCGCTCGAACTGCTCGTCTGTCAGTCACCCACGACTGAAGTCGTGGGCTTGTCAGTGGACTCCCCTTCTACCGTCGAATTGTCGGAGGCGTGGAACTCGCCGTTCAGGTTCAGCGT